>ERZ777003.95-NODE-95-length-168521-cov-17.986472_pt1 | contig 168521 bp, 154 predicted proteins | sample MGYA00374956_ERZ777003 | MGnify/ENA primary metagenome ERZ777003 (study PRJEB29302, sample SAMN06268252) | bioreactor metagenome | isolation source: Joint BioEnergy Institute, California, USA | place: USA:Joint BioEnergy Institute, California, USA | collected... | reverse complement strand
CTCTACCGCTGAGCTACGCGCGCCCCGGAAAAAGGCCGGCAAGGATAACGACGAGTGCGCAGGTAAGCAAGGTCGCATCGGACACTCTCTCGCGGTCCGTGCCATCTCAGGCTTTGGCCGTCGCTGCGGGCACCAACCCCAGCTCGACTCGTCGCAGTCTTGCGATCTCGTCGCGCAGACGCGCTGCCTCCTCGAATTCGAGGTTGCGCGCGTGCTTGAACATCTCTTGCTCGAGTTTCTTGATTCGTTTCGCAGCCTGCTCTGGAGTGAGCTTCGAGTACTCGCTGCGCTTCTCCTCGACCTTCGACGGCCCACCTCGGTCGCTGTCGGAGTATGCGCCCTCCATGATGTCGGCTACGCCCTTCTTGATACCGCGCGGCGTGATCCCGTGTTTCTCATTGTACGCGAGTTGCTTGGCACGGCGGCGATTCGTCTCGTCGATCGCGCGCTGCATCGAGCCGGTGATCTGATCGGCATACAGGATCGCTCGGCCGGAGACGTTACGCGCAGCGCGCCCAATGGTCTGGATGAGCGAGTTCTCCGATCGGAGGAAGCCTTCCTTGTCCGCATCCAAGATCGCGACGAGCGAGACCTCGGGCATGTCCAGGCCTTCGCGTAGCAAGTTAATCCCCACCAAGACGTCGAATTTGCCCAAGCGCAAGTCGCGGATGATCTCCGTGCGCTCGACGGTGTCGATGTCGGAATGCAGGTAGCGCACCTTGACGCCGTGCTCGTCCAGATAATCGGTCAGATCCTCCGCCATGCGCTTCGTCAGCGTCGTGATCAGCACGCGCTCGTCACGCTCGACGCACTTCCTGATCTCCGACAACACATCGTCGACCTGCGTGCGCACCGGACGCACTTCGACCTGTGGATCCACAATGCCCGTAGGACGCACCAATTGCTCGACCACCTGTCCGGACTTCTCTAGCTCGTACGGGCCTGGCGTCGCCGACACGAAGATCGTTTGCGGCGCAAGCCGCTCCCATTCGTCGAAGCGCAACGGGCGATTATCGAGCGCAGACGGCAGCCGAAAACCGTATTCGACCAGGGTCTCCTTGCGCGAACGGTCGCCGCGGTACATGGCGCCGAGCTGCGGGATTGTCTGGTGGCTTTCGTCCACGATCAGCAGCGCGTTCTTCGGCAAGTAATCGAACAGACACGGCGGCGGCTCGCCCGCGGCACGTCCGGACAAATAGCGCGAGTAATTTTCGATGCCGGCGCAGTAGCCCACTTCGCGCATCATTTCGATGTCGAAACGCGTGCGCTGCTCGAGGCGCTGCGCCTCAACCAGCTTGCCCGCAGCCTTCAGCTCCAGAAGCCTGTCGTGCAGCTCCTCGCGAATCTGCTCCACCGCGGTCAGGATCCGCTCGCGCGGAGTGACATAGTGCGAGGAAGGAAACACCGTATAGCGCGGCACCTTGCGCTTGATTTCGCCGGTGAGCGGATCGAATAGGGTCAGCGATTCGACCTCATCGTCGAACAGCTCGACGCGCAGCGCCTCGCGCTCGGACTCTGCAGGGAAGATATCGATGACGTCGCCGCGCACTCGATAGGTGCCCTGCGTCAGCTCTGTCTCGTTGCGGGTGTACTGCATGTCCGCCAGACGGCGCAGCAGCTGACGTTGATCGATCCTGTCCCCGCGAGACAGGTGCAGCACCATCGACAGGTATGCCTGCGGATCGCCCAAGCCGTAAATCGAGGATACGGTCGCAACGATGATGGCGTCGGGTCGCTCCAAGAGCGCCTTGGTCGCTGACAAGCGCATCTGCTCGATGTGCTCGTTGATCGAGGCATCCTTCTCGATATACGTGTCCGATGAAGGCACGTACGCCTCGGGCTGATAGTAGTCGTAGTACGAGACGAAATACTCGACGGCGTTGTGAGGGAAGAATTCCTTGAACTCGCCGTACAGCTGCGCCGCGAGCGTCTTGTTGTGCGCCAGCACGAGCGTTGGGCGCTGTACTCTCTGGATGACGTTCGCGATCGTGAAGGTCTTGCCAGACCCCGTGACGCCCAGCAGGGTTTGATGCGACAAACCCGCCTCTAGCCCTTCGACTAACCGTGCGATGGCCTCCGGTTGATCGCCGGCAGGCTCGTAGTCGCAGCATAGTTGAAATCGCAAATCGGACATGGTCCTGGTTACCGGCTGTAGTCTGCAGGCTACGGGAAGAAGAACATGACTCTCCGCGACTACACGCCACGGGCAAACGCTAGAGGCGGATCGACGTTCGCCTTACAATATTTGATCCGGACAATTTTCCTCCGTTGGGTGCCCTCGTGAGTCTACCAGTTTCCAAGCGCGTTCAGCGCGTCAAGCCGTCGCCCACTGTCGCCCTAACCGGCCGCGTTGCTCAGCTGAAAGCTGAAGGCAAGGACATCATCGGCCTTGGCGCTGGAGAGCCCGACTTCGATACGCCGCTGCATATCGCGGATGCCGGTATCGAGGCGATTCGCAACGGCTTTACTCGTTACACGCCGGTGGAAGGCATTGTCGAGCTCAAGGATGCGATCATCGCGAAGTTCGAGCGCGAGAACGGTCTCAAGTACAAGCGCAACCAGATTCTGGTCTCGACCGGCGCGAAGCAGACGATCTTCAACTTGATCCTTGCCGTGGTGGACCCGGGCGATGAGGTCGTCATCCCCGCGCCCTACTGGGTCTCCTATCCCGATATGGTGCTGCTCGCCGACGGCGTGCCTGTGACCCCATATGCGGGCCCCGAGCAAGGTTACAAGATCACGCCAGCGCAGCTCGAGGCGGCGATCACCCCGAAGACACGCCTGGTCATCCTCAACAGCCCGTGTAATCCAACGGGCGCCGCCTACACGCGCGCCGAGCTCAGGGCGCTTGGTGAGGTGCTGATGAAGCATCCTCAGGTGATCATCTGCACCGACGATATGTACGAGCACATCTATTGGGCTGACGAGCCCTTCGCAAGCTTCGCCGCGGTCAACCCTGAGCTGTACGACCGCACGGTGACCACCAACGGCGTCTCGAAGGCATACGCCATGACGGGCTGGCGCATCGGGTACTGCGGTGGCCCGGTCGAGATCGTGACGGCAATGGCCACGATCCAGGGTCAAAGCACATCGAATCCGTCGTCCATTGCGCAGAAGGCTGCCGTGGCTGCCTTGAAGGGCGACCAGGAGTGCGTGCGTGAAATGAACAAGCACTTCAAGCAGCGCCACGACTTCCTGGTGGAGGGGCTGAACAACCTGCCGGGCATCTCGTGCTTGCGCGGCGCGGGCACGTTCTACGCGTTTGCCAACGTCGAAAAAGCGCTGCAGCTCGTCGGGGCGGAAGACGACAATGCCTTCGCCGAGCACCTGCTGGAGCATGGTGGCGTCGCTGTCGTCCCGGGCAGCGGCTTTGGCGCACCGAACCATATCAGGCTGTCGTTCGCCTGCAGCATGCAGACGCTCGAGGAAGCGCTGCGGCGGATGGACAAGGTGCTGAAGGCGGCGCGCGCTGCGTGAGACGGTCTGGTCGCTGCGCTGGGGACGGCTTGCCATACGCACGGGATGGCAAGCCGTTTGTCCAGCGACGAGCGGACTGGAGGGCCATGAAGCTGCACGCTTCCTTGACACCCCGCGTCACGCTCAGCAAAATCGCGGCCCTTCCATTGAGCCTGCCTGAACGTTCCCCGGTAGCTCAGCGGTAGAGCGACGGACTGTTAATCCGTTGGTCGCTGGTTCGAATCCAGCCCGGGGAGCCACTTTCCCGGCAACTCCACGACGACCGCTCATCAGGTTTGCTGATCGTCGCGCAGTGAGGCGCCCGCGTGGCTCGACTCAAGATCCGCTAGATCACGGCCCACAACAGCGCGCACTGCGCGTCTACGCTACAAGCCGGCCTGGTGCCTATCGTCAGTTCGGATCAGCTCTGCCACATGGTCCGCGCTGGCTCCTGCTCGAGAACGCGACGGATCTGCTCAGCGCCGGACGTGCCACGCTCGAGCGCCAATTCCAGATTGCGTGCGTACCGGTCGATGCGCTTGGGCGGCAGGAGCGGCTCGTTGGGTTCGACCGGCGCTTCGACGAGCGCCGCGCCGCGGTAAGACAGCGCCGTTTCCAGCACTGCCCCACAATCCTCGGCGGATTCCACGCGAAAACCCTTGATACCGAAACCCTCCGCTACTTTCACGAAGTCGATTGGTTGTAGATCGCACTCGTACTCCGGGTTACCCAGGAACATCATCTGTTCCCACTTGATCTGCCCGAGCGTGTTGTTCTTGACGACCACGATCTTGATCGGCAGACGATAGCGCACGATCGTGGCGAGCTCACCGAGCAACATCGACAGACCGCCATCGCCTACGAAGGCGACAACTTGCCGATCAGGATGGGCGAGCGCAGCTGCGATGGCGTACGGGACGCCGCAACCCATCGAGGCCATCATTCCCGAGCCCACGAAAACCTGCTCATCCTGGGCATCGATGTAGCGGGCGAGCAAACCGGTGTTGTGCCCTGAATCCCAGGTGACGATAGCGGTTGAGCTGATGCGCTCGCTGACCTCACGCGCGAGTCGACCTGGCTTGAGCGGCATTTGGTCGCTGCGCGTGGATTCCTCGAGCAAGCGCCGCCATTCCTGCATTCGGCGTTGTGCGCGCTCTAGAAAGCTGCGATCGGCCTTGCGGTGCAGATGCGCATTCAGCATTTCGAGCGCTGCGCGCGCATCGCCCACCAACCCGACTTCCACCGGCGCGCGCAGGCCGATGCGCGCGGGATCGCGATCGATCTGCACGATGTGAGCCTGACCAGGACGGGGGTAGTACTCGATGTAAGGCAACGTCGAGCCGACGATGAGCAAGGCATCGCACTCCTCCATCGCTTCTTGTGAGGGTCGCGTGCCGAGGAGCCCGATCCCGCCGGTCGTGAACGGATCGGTGTCTGGCACGACCGACTTGCCAAGCAGCGCTTTGATGATCGGCGCTGCGAGAAGCTCGGCACTGCGCAGCACTTCTTCCCGGGCGCCGCTCGCTCCCTGGCCGACGAGAATGGCCACGCGCTGTGCGCTGTTGAGGACGTCCGCTGCCAGGCGCACCTCGCGAGGCGTCGGCATCAGCACTGCCTCCCCTGTCGCAAACGACGCATGATGCGCGACGTTGCGCATCGAAGCCTTTGCTTCCTTGAGCGGCTCTTCCTGCACGTCTGTCGGGATCGCCAAGTGCGTGACGCCGCGGTTCACGATAGCAAGACGGCAGGCAATGGAGGCGACGTTCTCGACATGCGCCGGCCCCATGACACGGGCACTGTACATGGCGACATCGCTGAAGACCTTGGTGTGATCGACATCCTGCTGCGTGAATGTGTCGATCAGATCGTGATACGGCAGACCAGTGATCGCGACGACCGGTGCACGGTCGAACTTGGCATCGTATAGACCGTTCAACAGGTGTACGCCGCCCGGCCCCATCGTGGCCAAGCAGCACCCGAGCCTCCCGGTGAGCTTCGCGTGTGCACATGCCATGAAGGCTGCCGACTCTTCGTGCCGAACCTGAATGAAGCGGATGTGATCTGCACGAACGCGGATCGCTTCCATGATCCCGTTGATACCGTCGCCCGGCAAACCGAATATCGTGTCCACGCCCCAGCTCGCGAGTACATCGACCAGAATGTCAGCGGCGTTGCTGGTAGTAGTATTCATGATCGCTCCTCCGTTGAGCGTTAGAACGCCGTGCAGCGCCGCCTGGTTCGTACGTGTTTGCGGGTGCAAGAGCTACAAATTGACGGTGTGCCGAGCCGCTCGTGACAGATCCTGAGCGTCTCCATCCAGGTCCATGCGCTGTGATATCACCGCCGCAGATGGCCACCCTGCTCTGCAGGGGAGCTGTCAACTGTTGACACAGTCGCACGAGGCCCCGCTCGCACCCTCAGTCTTATTTGTGCGAACATTACCTCGCTCGAACCGAGTCTCTGGGGGATACAACAATGAACTCAAAAGCCGACAAGGTTCTGTTCTGGGGGTGCTTCATCGCCCTGATAACAACATCGACTGCCTTCATCACACGGGCGATTCTCGTCAACACAGTGTGGCCAGCCGAATTCGGTTTGGATGCCGTTAGGTCGCAGGAGCTCTTCGGAGCCGGTATCTGGCCCTTCGCGATCAGCATCATCCTGTTCAGCCTGGTCATCGATCGCGTAGGTTACCGCTCCGCGATGTTCTTCAGCTTCATCTGCTACGCGCTGTACGGCACTTTGGCGATGCTGGCCTACGGCGCAATACACGCCCCGGGACTCGAAGGTGATGCGCTGCTGCGGGCACGAGAAGAAGCGTGGAACTACCTTTATGCGGGCTCGGTGATATTGGGCCTCGGTAACGGCACTGTCGAAGCATTCATCAATCCCGTCGTTGCGACGCTCTTCAGGCGGGAGAAGACGAAATGGCTCAACATCCTGCATGCTGGCTGGCCGGCCGGCTTGGTCGCGGGTGGAATCATCACAATCGCGTTGGCCGACATGGTCCAGTCCGACTGGCGGGTCGTGCTGTACATCCTCGCGATTCCTGCGCTCGTGTACCTCGTGATGCTCGCACGCGCCAACTTCCCGGTTCAGGAGCGCGTCGCCTCCGGCACGACCTATCGAGAGATGCTCGCCGAGTTCGGAGTGCTCGGCGCTGCGCTCGCAGGATTCCTTGTCTTCAGGCAGCTAGGACAAGTCTTCGGCTGGTCTGACATCGTGACCTATGGCCTGCTGCTGATCGCCGTTGCCGCCTATGGTTTGTACTGTCGTTCGCTCGGGCACCCGATTCTGATCATCCTCTGTCTCATCATGATGCCCGTGGCAACGACCGAGCTCGGCACGGACGGGGCCATCACCGGGCTGATGGAGGAACCCATGCTGCAAGCCGGCTACAACGCTGCATGGGTGCTGGTCTACACATCGGCACTGATGATGGTGCTGCGCTTCTTCGCCGGACCGCTCGTCAGAGCGTTCACGCCGCTTGGCCTGCTCGCTATTTGCGCCACGCTCGCCATCGTCGGGTTGTACCTGCTCTCGTTCGCGTCCGGACTTTTCTTCGTGTTTGCTGCGGCAACCGTTTACGGCGTGGCAAAGTCGTATTTCTGGCCGACGATGATCGGGCTCGCGTCAGAACAGTCGCCGAAGGGAGGCGCACTGACGATCAATGCCATCGCCGGTATCGGCATGTTGACTGTCGGTGTGATCGGCGGACCGTTGATCGGCTACATGCAGGAGCGCTCCGCACAGACCGCTATCGAAGCCCGGATACCCGGCGTCTACAGCGAGATCGCACGGCAAGACAGCTATTTCCTCGGTAGCTACTCAGCTGTCGACGCAGACAAAGTCGCCCAGCTGCCATTCCAACAGCAGGAACAAGTACGCGCGGTGGAACGCGCCGCGAAACAGGGTGCGCTCGCGAAGATCACGATCTTCCCGACCATCATGCTGCTGAGCTATCTTGGTCTATTGCTTTATTTCAGAACGCGGGGTGGATACCGCCCCGTCACACTTGCCCAAGAATCGCTTGCGAGCGGACATTAGCTTGGGACCGTCGTGGCCGGCGCGTACGCGCGCCGGCCACGAGGTGCACGCGCTGCTCACCATGCACGCAGCGTACACGAGCTCGGGCATCGGATCCCTACTGAGGTGCCCGTCGCATCATCAGCAGCAGTCCCACGCTCAACAGCGCGAACGCTACCGCGCTCAGCGCCAGCGAGCTGTGAATGCCGATCAGGCTCCCGACAAGACCGACCGACACGCCGCTGAACGTTCTAAGGCCGAGCGCCGACATCGTGAACAGCCCGATCACGCGGCCGCGAATGGCAGGCGGTGCATTCAATTGCACGAGCGTTTGCGCCATGGAGTTGAACGACAGCTCGGTAAACCCCGCCACGAAAAGGAGCACGAGTGCCAGCACATAGAACGGCGACAACGCGAATCCTGCCAGAGCACAGCACCAGATGATGGCGAGCATGAAGGCCGTGCGCGACCTTGGCGGCAGCAGACCGCGGCTTTCCAGCACCAAGCCCGCAGTAAGCGCTCCCGCCGCGTCGGCTGCCAACAGCATGCTGTAGTAGAAATCGGCCTCGGTCTGCCCGAGCGCGTGCGCGAATTCGGGCATCTGTGCGTGATAGGCATTGCCTATGAAAAGCGAGGCCGCGCCAGCAAGTGCGATCATGGCCGACAAAGTGCGATGACCTGCGACTTCTTTGATCGTGTCGAAGATGTCGCGAAATCCCCCGATGGCCCGCTGGCTTCTCGGATGGGCCGCAGGATCGTACGGAGCCCTCATGAGCCACAGGAACGTAGGCAGGTACAACAAGGCGTTGAAGAAAATGCCGTAGATCGGCCCCATCACGATGAGGATGAGCCCGCCCACGGCCGGACCGGCTAAGAGCCCGAGCTGGCGCGCCGTCGCATTGAGCCTCACGGCACTCGGCAAGGTCTCGAGCGGCACCACGTGATGCAAGAGCACTTGCGAGGCCGGGCTCCACAGCACTCCTGCAAGACCATGCAAGACGAGCAACACCATCGCATGCCACATCTCGAGCGTGTCGGTGGCGAACAACACGCCCCAGGCAACCGATACGCCCATGAAGAGCAGCATGCCCGCTTGAATCACTCGGCGCGCATCGAAACGATCTGCGAGCGCACCGGCGTGAACGGACAGCAACAGGAACGGCAGCCAGTGTGCGATGACTGCGAAACCGGCGAGCGCCGCCGACTGGAACTTGCCGAAGATGACCCAGTAGCTGATGACGTGCTCGATGTTGTCGGCCATCATCGCGCCGGCAAAGCTGAAAAAGAAACCTCGATAGCCCGGATGACGAAGCGCGGCAAACGAGCGAGAATCAACCGTGGGATGCTGCGGGGTCATGTAGGCACGCTCAATCGAAGGCGCGCAGTGTAGCTGCTGAGCGGGCGCCGATCACGCCGCTCGAGACCTGCAGGAGAAAGCCGCGCGCTGCGTGCGCAGCGGGGGCACAGAAGCGGAAGCACGCCGCGCCTTGGGGGCTCGAGCGAAAAGCGCGCTTTCGCGCGCCTGTTCGCTACGCCCGGCCTCCTCTAGTGAGAGACCGCTTTGGCGTCCCCGTCTTCCTTGCCGGCATAGGTGGTATGGAATGCCGCCGATCGCGGCGAGCGCGCGAACTGATCTACGCCGTCGCCTGACTCCATCCATGTACGCACACGTTGTGCATCGGCAATACGCGTGTAACGACCGACGGAATTGAGCAGAACCATGACGACCGGGCGCTCTCGCACGTAGGCCGTCATCACAAGGCAACGCCCGGCATCAGACGTATAACCAGTTTTCTGCAGTGCTATGTGCCACTCGTCTTTCGTGACGAGTGAATTGCTGTTGCGGAACTCCAGCAGCTTGCCGCCCACCACCACGACGTGGCTGGGGCTCGTGGAGTATTCGCGGATCAGTGGATCCATTGCGGCTGCGCGCACGAGCTTGACCAGGTCCTGAGCGCTGGCAACGTTGCCACTCGACAAGCCAGTGGGATCGACAAACCGCGCCGTGGTCATTCCCAGTTCCCGTGCCTTCTTGTTCGCCGCACGGAGAAAGGCAGTCAGCCCGCCGGGGTAAGTCCGTCCGAGCGCATGAGCAGCCCGATTCTCGGAGGACATAAGGGCAAGATGGAGCAGATCGTCGCGCGTGAGCGTCGTGCCAATGAGGAGACGCGACGTTGTTCCCCGCAACGTATCACGATCCGCTTCAGTGATGGTGATCGGCTCATCGAGCGGCAGACTTGCCTCCCGCACCACGATGGCGGTCATCAGCTTCGTGATCGACGCGATCGGACGCACCCGTGCGGCATCCTTCGCATACAGCACCGATCCGTCGTCTTCGTCGAAGACCACGACCGAAGCAGAACGAACATCCGGTCGACCCGCCAAGGTCCAATACGAACCCGCGCTCGCTTGCATCTCGAGGTTCGCTCGCCTGGACGAGGTGACGTCAGGGGCACGGGTGAGGGATGGAGCCGCCTCCGTAACGTGCGCGACCAGCAGCGCAGTCGCAAGGACGATGCGAGTTCGAGGAATCCGCATTCCGATTCGAGTTCGTATTGGTTGTTCGAGTCGCCACCAGCAGCTTTCCCCAGCGGAAGCGTGCTGAAAGCGTCGCCAGTAAGGTAGACGATCTTACCCAATTATGTTGTGAGGGAATGCCTGGTTGGCGGATCGGACTACCGGTGCGACGAGGACATCATTCGGCTACGACCCGCGGCCGACCAGGGCTCCGAGCACGCGGCTTAGAGTGCGGGCAGAAGAAACGAAACCGGTGTGGCCCCAGTCGCCACATTAGCGTAACTGGCTGTCTTTGCTGCCGCGGCGGTTGTAGCCAGTGAAATGAGTCGTTTGACGGTCCTGCTCCTCCTGGCAGGTAACGCAGAGTCGCACGCCCGGAATCGCGCGCCGACGCGCCTCTGGAATCGGAGCGAGGCATTGTGCGCAGTGCGTGAGACTTTCTCCGCTTGGTAAGCGGCTCTTCGCTCGATTCACTGCATCCTCAATCGTAGCCTCGATTTGATCGTGGACGGCGCCATCGCCGGCCCAGCCTGTGGCCATCTACTGCTCCTCTCCAAGACACCAACGAAACCAACTCCCCTATATGATTCGGGGCCTCGCTTTGCAAGTCGAGGCACAGCGGGCCGTGCCTGCGCGAGTGGACCACGAGCGCAGGCCTCCCGAGGCAGTACACTCCCGGGTTTCCGAGCTAGTGGAGGCTGCGGTGGCCGAGGGCATGACGCGGCGCGACTTCCTCAACGGCGTTGCGATCTCGCTTGGAGGAACCCTGACGTCAGCGCCGATGGTCTGGGCGCAGGAAAGCTACCCACCCGCGCTGACCGGCATGCAGGGCAGCACTGATGCTTCATACGCGGCGGCGCATGCGTTGCGAGACGGGCAAGCCTTCCCGTTCGAAAACCTGCCGAGCGCCGGAGATGTCGACCTCCTCGTCGTCGGTGCCGGCATCAGCGGCTTGGCAGCGGCGTACTTCTATCGCCAGCGTCATCCGCGGGCTCGCATTCTCATCCTGGACAATCATGACGACTTTGGCGGACACGCGCGCCGCTGCGAAATGCGGGTCGGCAAACGCTTGCTGATCACCTACGGTGGCAGCGAATCGATCCAGTCTCCGTACAGTCTGTGGAGCGAGCCCGCACTGAGCCTGCTACGGGAGCTCGGGATCGACCTTCAGTATCTTGAAACCGCGTTCGATCGCACGCTGTATCCGAACCTCGGTCTGTCCCGCGGGCTCCTGTTCAAACGGGAAGCATTCGGCATCGACAAGTTGGTGACGGGCGATCCGACGCGGCTCGTTGCTGACGACATTCCGCCCGAGCATCTCCATGCACGCCCTATTCGGGCGTTCATCGAGGGGTTTCCGCTCGATGCCAAGGCACGAGCGGCGCTGGTTGCACTTTATCAGGAGCGGCGAGATTTCTGGCCGCGAGACTCGATTGCACGAAAAATCGAGAGGCTCGCGTCGCTGAGTTATCACGCGTTCTTGACGAAGCACTGGGGACTCACCCAGGGCGCGGCGCGCGTCTTCCATATGCGACCGCATCACTTCTACGCCCTTGGCAGCGACCTGTTACCTGCTTTCGTCGCAGCAAGCAGCGGCTACCCGGGCTTTCAAGGTCTAGGGCTTCCAATCCACCCAAGCGATGCAGCAAAACTTGAGGAGCCTTACATCTACCATTTCCCGGACGGCAATGCCTCGCTCGCACGCTTGCTCGTCCGCAAACTGCTGCCAGGCGTTGCACCCGGCAACTCCATGCACGACATCGTGCTCGCGCCCTTCGACTACACGAAGCTCGACGCGGACCCGCGCACCCAGCTTCGGCTCGAAAGCACGGTGCTCAGCCTGCGAAACGTCCGCGGCTGCGTGGACGTCGGTTACATCGAGCGCAATCGCCTGCGTCGTCTTCAGGCCAAACGAGTCGTATACGCCGGCTATCATGCGATGTTGCCTTACATCATGCGAGAGCTCTCAGAGAGACAGCGCATGGCACTCTCCCGCAGCGTCAAGGCCCCCATCGTCTATGTGAAAGTTGCCCTACGCAACTGGGAACCGTGGGCGGAAGCAGGCGTGCACGATGTCCACAACACGATCGGCTTCTACTCGCGCTTGAAGCTCGATTACCCGGTGAGCATGGGCGGATATCGATTTGCCAAAACACCACGCGACCCGATCGTTGCTCATCTGGTCCACGTTCCCGTCACGGCAGGCCATCGGGATCAACGCGCTGCTTGGCAGGCGGGGCGCCAGCGACTGCAAAGCAGTCCTTACCGTGAGTTCGAGCGTCACGCATTCGACGAGCTTTCGCGGATACTGGGATCAAGATTCGATCCAGAACGAGACGTCGCTGGCATTACCGTCTTCCGATGGGGTCACGGATACGCCTACGGCTTCAACAGCCTCTTCGACAGCGATGAGGAGTTGTCGCTGCAAGATGTCGCCCGTGTCCCCGTCGGTCGCGTCGCGATCGCGAACTCGGACGCAGCATGGAGTGCCTATGCGCATGCTGCGATAGACGAGGCCGCACGCGCAGTCGACGAGCTATCGCGCCTCGCGTAGCGCTGGGCTGCGTACGTATAGCGGCCCGCTTGCGGGCGTGCGATAGATGCACACGTGAGCTCGCGCGTTCCAGCACACCCGCCATCGCAGCCGTTCATTCGGCTCAGGCGGCGTTGTCTAGCCTCTTTGTGCGTCGCCGTCATCTCCCCTCATGCCGCTGCCGAGCCATTCATCGGCCAATTCGAGCTGAAGACACTGGAGAGCGCACCAGGCTTGCTCGAATTCCAGAGCCAAAATGCGTGGGCCTGGGATCAGCCGCGGCGGCGAATCGCCACCGACGAGGACGGCGCTGTCATCATGGATGAGAACGCTCTCTTCCGCGAGCGTTATGCGCTGGAGCTCGAGATCGGCTGGACGAGCCGCGTGAAGATGCGCTTCGGCATCGAGCTCGAGAACGAACGTATCGACGATCCCGGCAGCAGCACATTCGCGAACGAATTCGAGGGCTTGCGCCTCGAGGAGATCGGCGCCGAGATCGTAGCCGTGCTCGTGCCGCGGGATGAGGACGGAGCTGGGCTTGGCGTCGTCGTCGAAGTCGAAGGACCGATCGATCAAGAGGGCCCGAACAGCCTCATACTCGGTCCGATCATCGAATATCAATCCGGTCCATGGTTCTTTGCTGCCGTACCGGCGCTTGTGCGAGCCTTCGGTGGCAAACGCGAGCAAGACGAGCCGCGCGATGACAAATGGGACTTTGCCTACGCACTCCAGCTCATGCACCGGTTCTCCTCGCGCTGGGCCTTGGCGCTCGAGGGCTACGGGACCATTGAACGGCTCGGCAACACTGGTCATCGGTCCGAAGCGGCCGAACGCTTCGGCGACTCCGACCAGCATCGTCTCGGCCCAGTGCTCTACTTTGCACATCCATTGACGTTCGGTCCTAGACAGCGCGGTGAGGAAGAAGCCGCAACCTTGACCATTGGGTTGGGCTTGCTCGAAGGATTGACCTCACACACCGCCGATCACACGCTGAAGCTCAGCATCGAAGTGGATTTCTAGGCCCGGGGCCTGGGCTGGGGACTGCAGCCTCGCTCGTACCCCGAGCCCCAAGCCTCCCTGCTCCGCGTCCCTCCCTGCGAACGCTTTCCACACCTTCAGGTCAGGATGTGACGATTCTCGTCACATCAAAATTGGCCGTGAGAACCTATGACCGCGATATGACGTATTCTGACGCTTGGCATGGCTATTGCACTGTTCCAGGCAGCAGACGATCCGGAGCATCACAATGACGACGACTTGCGAAGTTATCGGTTGGCTGCTCGATACTGACAGCGCTCGCGTGCTCGTCCGAGAGCACGATGGTCGCATCTCTGCCCAGCGTGCGAACGCGGACGGAACCTTCGCCAATAAGCCGATTCAGACCGGCGCATTCAAGCGCGGCAAACCCATCATCGATCCCATCACTCGGGAAACCGTTGGCTATGAGATGGAGCACTTGCCGGACGGCTGGGGATCGAAGAACTAGAAACATCCTGCCTGCGGTGGGTCGCACCTATCCTCGCGACGCTGTGCACGCTGGCAGGATGACCACCACGACGGCACAGACCTTCCGTCGCCGTGCCAGAAGCCCAGCAACCTTGCGTCGGGAGATCGAAACCACCGTCTCGACGAATCGTCCCCTATAGCCGAAGATCTTGCCGTAGATCAGCTCCCGAGCATCACTCGAGCTGCGTGATTTTCGCTTTCTGCACGATCTCAAACGTCAGCGCACGAGTCGCGGCGTGCCATGAGGAATCACCTATGTCTACGGTCACCATCTATCACAACCCACGCTGCAGCAAGAGCCGTGCTGCCCTCACCCTTCTGAAGGAACGCGGCATCGAGCCACGTGTAGTCGAATATCTCAAGAATCCTCCGAGCGAGAGTGAGCTGCGAAGGATCGTAGCGCTGCTTGGCATCAAACCGCAGGAGCTCGTTCGTAAGGGAGAGGACACGTACAAGACCAAGTACGCAGGCAAGGAACTCTCCAATGCGGAATGGATCAAGGCGATGGTCGAACACCCGATCCTGATCGAAAGGCCGATCGTCGTGAAAGGTGATCGAGCAGTGCTCGGACGCCCACCGGAAAACGTGCTCGAGCTGCTCGACTAAGGGGAACGGCACCGGCTCGCAGTAACGCCGGGCCATGACGTCTACTGGGGCGCAGGCATGGTTGCCGGCGCGGACCCGCGCCGGCAACCCGCCGCCTTATAGAGGTCTATCGAAAGACGAAACTCGCGGCGCCACCGCTTCCGCCTGCAACGTAGCTTTGATGTCGGACACCTCCGTTGCAGCGCGCGCTTCTGGCTTCGCCACAAGCGCCACCGCCGAGGTCGTCACGGCGAGCATCACGATGGTTGCGAGTATCAGCTTCGATTTCATGCAGCGCGCTCCTCAACTAGGCCACGTGCACCGGCGGACGTGATGGTGGCAGGCTCACTGCGACCTGAGCCGGCGGACGCGACGGCGGCAAGCTCACCGCGACCTGAGCCGGAGGACGCGACGGCGGCAAGCTCACTGCCACCTGGGCCGGAGGTCTCGAAGGCGGCAGGCTCACTGCGACCTGAGCCGGGGGACGCGACGGCGGCAGGCTTACCGCAATCTGCGCCGGAGGCCTCGAGGGAGGCAGACTGACGGCGACCGTCTGGGACACATCGAGCTCGTGCGCTGTGCCCAGTGCTGACTCGCTATCCGCCGCCATGGCTGGCAGCGTCATGCACAACGAGCCAATCACAATCAAAAAGGCCATATTGCTACGCATTCGATTCCTCCCGTTTCGCCAGACGTGCTATTGGAGGCACGCCAAGTCTTTTCGGTGTTTTGACATAAGCTGCCGCTTCTTTGCATAAGCAGCGCGCGAGTGTGACGTGTGTCACAGAGCTGAGTGTGACGCGCGTCACAAAAAAAGAAAAGATGCTCGTAACACGGGAGGTCTGATGAGGTGGAAACAGATGCGCGCCGGAACGCGACGGTCGTCAATGTGATGCTGGAAATGTTGGCTAGTTCGCTGCCTGCAGTGGGGGATAAGTCAAAATCGCCCTGCGTACCCCGTGACGGATGCGTCAACCGGAGGTGCGCCCTGCTGTCGCTTCAGGCGAACCTCCGATGGCTCTGCGCATAGCGAAAACCGACAGACAACAGTGGACGCGGCTGCAGAGCTTGTTCCAGCAAGCGCTGGAGATGGAAGCATCGCGGCGACATAGCTTCATCTATGAGCAGACTGTCGATGACGCTGATCTCCGTGAGCAGTTGATTGCCATGCTTGCGAATATCTCGCGAGCAGGGCCGTCGCCTTTGTCGCGTGCGATAGGCATCGCTTCCGCACACGTTCTTCAGGATCAGCGACAGTCGCTGTTGGGACGTGTTCTCGGCAGCTATCGCCTCACGTCCATCTTGGGACAAGGAGGAACGGGGACCGTTTATCTGGCCGAGCGCGCTGACCGGCAATACTCGGCGCGGGTCGCCTGCAAGGTCATCGACACGGCTGCGCTGCAAGTCGGCCTCGATGGGCGCTTCAGAGCCGAGCGCCAAATCCTCGCAAATCTGAACCATCCCAACATTGCCAGATTGCTGGATGCCGGCGAGACGGAGACGGGCCAGCCCTATCTCGTCATGGAATACGTCGAGGGGGAGCCACTCGATCAGTACTGTGACCGTCGTCACCTCAACCTTCGCGAACGACTTCGACTCTTCCTCGAGATCTGTGCAGCCGTCCAATATGCACATCAGAATCTGGTCATCCATCGCGACCTGAAGCCTGCGAACATTCTGGTGACCGAGGATGGCACTCCGAAGCTATTGGACTTCGGGATCGCCAAGCTCTTGCGCTCGAATGACCACCGGTCACTGCCCGATTTGACGCGGGTAGCCGACAGGCTTCTTACGCCCGAGTACGCAAGTCCCGAGCAGATTCTCGGTGGCACCATCACAACCGCGAGTGATGTCTACTCCCTGGGTGTGATCCTCTACGAGCTCGTGTGTGGGCTGCGCCCATACAAGGTGCCTGCCTCGTACAGTCAACTCGAGCTGGAACGTGCGATCTGCCTGAGTGACCCGGAGAAACCGAGTGCTGCGTTGCTGCACGCGATCACGGCCAACGAGTTTCCGGTCGCCGATATCGCCAGTGCCCGCTCGACGAGCGTCGAGCGCCTGCGTCGCAACTTGGCAGGTGACATCGATGCCATCGTGATGAAAGCCCTGCGCAAGGAGCCGCAGCACCGTTACAGCTCGGCCGAACAACTTGCTGACGACATACGTCGTTACCTCAACGATGAGCCCGTCAAGGCCAGACAGGGCAACTGGCTCTACTACGGCCAACGCTTCGCACGTCGGCACACAGCAGGCGTGATCGCCAGTGTCGGTTTTCTGCTCTTTGTCATCGGCGTGGCAATCGTCATGTCCGTGCAGCGCCAGCAAATCGCTCTGGCATTGGAGCGTGCAACCCAGGACGGCCGACGAGCCGAAATGGTCTCCGAATTCATGTTGAACGTCTTTAGTGCAGCCGATCCATACATGCACTTCGGCAAGGAGCCAACCGCACGCACGCTGCTGGAACAGGCGGCCGAACGCATCCGTGCGGATCTAGGCCAACAACCGGACGTCCGTGCGCGTCTGCTCGAAGCGATCGGCGTTTCCTACATGAGGATGGGCCACTCGGATCGGGCGCTTTCTTTCCTGGAAGAAGCCCTCGAAATCCACAGACAACTCAAGGCCAGCGACGCTACGATCGGCCCCGTGCTCGCGGCTCTCGCTGTCGCGCAACGTGAGGCGGCTCGTTACGAAGAGTCCGACCGCACGCTCGCGGAGGCCTTGAAGGTGGCGCAGCGAGTGTCGAACACACGCTCCGAGCAATATGCCACTTTGCTTATCGACCTGGCGCGACTCGAGATGCTCCGCGGCAATGTGCAACAGGCGCAAGCGCATTTGAACTCCGCCTACGAGGTCGTCAAGAGTTTGCGAGGCCCCGACGATCCACGCGTCGGCATCATACTCATGGACCTCTCGAACACCTTCGTTTGGGCAAACGACCTTGTGCAAGCGGAGAGATACGCGAAGGATGCCGTTCGCATCTACTCTAGGGTTCCAGAGACTCATCCCGATCGCATCTTTGCCGAGGCGAACCTGGCACGAATCCTCGTTTATCGGGATCGTCTGGACGACGCTGAGCCCATCTTGAAAAGAGTGCTTGCCGCTCAACGGTTCGTGTATGGATCGAACAACAACGCCGTCGCAGACACCCTCGGCCTGCTCGCCCAACTGAGTATTGCGAAACAGGATTTCAATGCTGCAGAAGGACTCGTCCGCGAGGCGCTCGATATCCACGAGCAAGCAGGAAGCACTGTCACGCTCAAGATCGGTTTCCTGCGAACGATTCTCGGCACGGTGCTGCTGAAGAAGCGTAAATTGCACGAAGCCGAGCGTATCCTGCGCGACACCCTGGAGCTGTTCGCGAAGAACCTTCCTGCTGACCATCAGTACGTTGCCTCCGCGGAATACTACTTGGGAGAAACTTTGCTCGCTCAAGGTAAGCTGGCGGATGCCGAAGCGACACTCATCGCGTCGATGCACCGCTGGAGACGTACCGATGCGCCAGAGTGGCGCGTTGCGCGCTCGAAGAATGCGCTTGGCGAAGTGTTCCTCAAACAAGGTCGATACGCTGAAGCCGAGCAGTATCTCACGACCACTTTCCGACAGCTCACCACCGACGAAGGCGCTGACCGCGATGCGAAGAGAATGGCGCGCGAGCGGATCGCACAGCTTTACGAGTCTCGCGGACAGCAGGAGAAGCTGACTGCGCTCTTACGCGAGATCAGCGATCGTCGCGCGCATCTGAAGTAACGTATCTCTGCTCTGGGCTGCCACCTGGCACGCACCGTCCCAACTTGTACTCTGACGGGCCTCGCACCGCTCTATCTAAAGCGTCGATCCGTCCGCTTCCTGACGGCATGGAAAGACACAATGCCTTAGCCTCATTGTTCCCGCGCTCGACTCGCGATGCTTGCCACGCCATCGACGGATTTGCGCTCGCACATCTCTGAGCGTTCATGAAAGAGCTACGTAGCGCTCCATGCGAGTCGTGTCAGATGTGCACGGATCTGTGTGCATATGTGCAATCACATACCGTGCCGGATGTATACATTAGATGTCGTTGGCCCTGCGTATTGACTTGACATCTCAGCAATCGAAGAGTGCAGCTTCAGCGATCGTGTGGAGGCATGCCATGCGCGTCTTAGCAGCAGCCGGTTTGCGGTGTGCGTGTACGTTTGGCCTGACGACGCTCGCCTCGTCGCTCGCACTCGCGCAAGCGCAATCGCAATCGCAGTCCCCGCGCGAGCCGATCTCCGAGATCATCGTGACGGGCACCGCGCGGACGACAGGTCTCGATCGGCTCGACGCGAGCTTCTCGATTACCACGGCCGATGCCGAGGAGATCGTCCGGATCGCACCCAAGAGCACTGCTGATTTATTGAAGATTGTGCCGGGTCTTTGGGTCGAGCCGACCGGCGGTGTATCGGGAGCAAACATCGACATTCGTGGCTTCCCCGGCGGCGGTGATGCACCTTTTGTCACGATCCAGCTCGACGGCTCTCCGCTTTTCCCTCCTCCCACGCTGTCCTTCCTCGAGAACTCCACACTGTTTCGGCTCGATGAGACGGTAGAGCGGGTCGAGGTGCTCCGCGGCGGCCCAAGCCCGATTTTCTCAAACGGGCAACCCGGCGTGACGGTGAACTTCATTCAGAAAAAAGGCAGCGACACTCCCGAAGGCATCGTGCGCGCCACGATCGGCGCGCAGGAGCTGTACCGTGCCGACGCGTTCTACGGCGGTCCGCTTGCTGACAACTGGTACTTCAGCCTAGGTGGCTTCTATCGGGAGTCGGACGGTGTGCGAGAAACGGAGTTCCCAGCCGACAAGGGCGGCCAAATCGTGGGTACGATCACGCGTAGCTTCGATAGCGGCGAGTTAACGCTATACGCCCGCTACACGCGCGATCGTAATGCCTTCTTCACCGGTATTCCCCTGCTTTCGCGCAACGAAGGCCGAGATATCTCGCGCTACCCCGGTTTCGATCCCGGCGAAGACACGTTCCACAGCAATGAGCTGAGGTACTTCACGATCGAAGCCGCCCCTGGTGTGACCCGGGATCTCGATCTTGCCGACGGCAGAGGTATCAACCTCACCGTTGCAGGTGCAACGCTCGACCTTGCGCTTGGCGAGTGGACGATCAGTAACCGCGCAAATTTCACGACCGGCGCTGCGGATACGGTGGCCATCTTCACGGGGCCGAATCCGACGTCTCTCGCCGATTTTCTCGCGCAGACTATTGAGCAAGCCAACGCCAACCCCGCACTTGTTGCTGCGGCTGGCCCCGCCACATCGGGTACTGCCATTTTCACGCGCAGCGGTCAGCCGGTCCCGCTCGATCAACAGGTCATCGTCGTCGGTCGCTGGGCTGTCGACAAGGACATTGAGTCGTTCACGAACGATCTGCGCTTCAGCCGCGAGATCTTCACCGGCAACACCTTGACCGTCGGGGTCTATTTCGCCGACTACTCTTCGGACGACAGCTGGTTCTTAGGCAACAACACACTGATCGCATCGGAACCAAATGCGCGTCTGATCGACGCGACCTTGAACAACGGTGCGCTCGTGACTCGCGAAGGCATTACAGGCGCCACAACAGCCCGCATCGTCGGCAACTACGACGGCCAGAACATCGCCATCTTCGTGGCAGACGAATGGGAGCTCTCGGATCGTCTGCGCCTCGACTTCGGCGTGCGTTACGAAGAACAGGAGATCGACGGCCGTGTCGGAAACACGATCTCCAACGTGGACTTGGACGGCAATCCATTGACGCTCTACAACAACGACGCGCAGATCCTTTCCGGCACTGTGCGCCGAATCGATCATGATGCAGACGACATCTCCTGGACGGCCGGCCTCAACTACTACTTGACTGACGAGATCAGCTCCTTCCTGCGCATCAACTCGGGCTTCAAGTTCCCACAATTCGACAATTTGCGCGACGGACAGGACATCACTCAAACCGTCGATCAGTACGAGATCGGGCTGAAGGCGCAGACCGACCGAGTTGGCGCCTACATCACGCTCTTCTACAATGATTTCAAAGGCCTGCCCTTTGGTCAGTTCGTTGCCAACCCCGACGGCTCACTGAGTCAGGTCACGAGTGTCGCGGGCTCGCGCGCGTATGGTGTCGAGGTCGAAACTGCAGTTCGCATCACGGACAGCTTCCAGGTCCAGCTCTTCGGCAACTGGGTCGATGCCGAAGTAAAGGACATCATCAACGCAAGCGACCCCTTCCTACGAACCGGCAATCGAGTCCAGCGTCAGCCGCGCGTTCAGTTCCGGTTGATCCCTCGTTACGATCTAGTCACCTCGTGGGGTGAGATCAATTTCTATCTCACATGGACCCATGTCGGCGACCGCTACTCGGATATTCAGAATCAGCAGCGCCTCGAGAAGTACGACACGCTCGATGCGGGCATTGGCATTGAGGTGGGAGAGCATTGGTCGTTCCAGCTGACCGGCACCAACATCACCGACGAGCTCGCGTTGACGGAGGGCAATGCGCGCATCATCGGCGCAGGCGATACCGGCGGGGTCTTTCTTGGACGTCCGCTGTTCGGGCCCACATACGAGCTCACCGCCGCCTACCGCCTGTAGGTAGACAGGGCTGCGTTGACTGCTGCCCTCTTGTACGCACGAGCCGCTGCTATGCAGCGGCTCGTGATGGCTTGGGCTTGTGCTTCGATTCGCGTGTTGCGACTTACTGCGGCGGTGAGGTCGGCTCCTGCTCTGCAGTGCCGGGTTCCTCGGTCATTTCACCCGGGCCACCCATCGTGGAGCCCGGACCCTCGGGCTGAGTCATCGTGTCATCTTGACCAGGAGCCGCCGTCCCATAAGGATCCGAAGTAGTCGGCTCGCTCGTCGACGGCTCGCTCGTCGTTCCTGGAGCCATGTCGCCCATCTGCGAATCGTCCGTCCGACCTTGATTGTTCTGGCCGCAGCCTGCCAGGCCGAGTAACGCCGTCGCGGCGACCAGCGCCGTCAAGCTCTTGAGCGTCGTCATGGATCGTCTCCTCCGTTACGTGCTATGCGCCTTCGCCTCGGCGCCTGGAACAGCACCCTGATCCGATGGCGAAAGGTTCGCAACGCGGCAATAGTTCCGCGCTCGAAGGTTGGCGCATGGGCATGTGACATCGTCCGACGCCTTGAGAGTACTCGCCTACATGGCTTCCCTGCTCTCGCCCCACCCCATCTCCTTCACAAAAGCTTTCAGCTCTGCGCTGCCGTCGCGCCATACGACGTAAGGCACTCGCTCTTCGCCCTTTACCAAAGCCACGATGAGCCCTTCTCCGGTAGCCATGGCAACGAGCGATTCGGTGTCTATGGGGTAGAACCAATATTGCGCAGAACGCGGAATTTTCGGGTCGAGCGTCCCGCCCACTCCAATCTGCCGCGGTTCACCGTCGAAGGCGCGAAGCGAAAGCGATAGGTCTCCGGTGCTAATCTCGAGCACCGGTCGCATGTCTTGCAACGCACGGTCGGGCCAATAGTTTGCAACGACCAGATACGTGCGGTGATCGCCCATGCGATTCACATCGATGGCATAGAGATTGATGAAATCCCGCTGTGCACCGTCGTATTCCCGATTGAACACCCAAGGCTCTGCGACAACCGTAATCGTCGCAGCAGTCTGCTCGTCGAGATACTCGCGCGGCGTAACCGTCGCCTGGAACGCGCAGCCGCTCGCCAATATCGTCGCGCCAATCAGTGCAAGGACGCGCATGTGCTCCCCTCGTTGTGCTTCTAATTGTCTTGCTGCCGAAATAGTGCCTATTCGGCGTTACGTTGCAAAGCGCTCCAAGAAGTTCTCTCTTGAGACCGCGAATCCACCGGCGTTGATGTTGGCGAACGTGCATCAACCCGACGCGGTCGATATCGTCCGCCCGCGCACCCAGGTACGTTCAGCGAGCGTTTGGTCGCATTGAAGGCCCCCTGCTGTCGGATCCGGAATCCGACATGATGACAGTTTCCTTAGGGAACATCCGATCGACTCCGCCGCAAGCGCGACGCATCATGAACGGAAGCATCCGTGATCCTTCCCGAAGCCGAATCGTCGTTGCCTTTCTTTAGCTTGAATCGTGCGGCGCTCGACGTTCGACACAAGGAGCGTAGGCAACTCCGCGTCGCAAAACGCTACGGGCAACGCACGTCCTGATCCGACCGGCGCTCCTGCGTAGGCAGGCGAGCCGCATGGCCTGCATCAATGATCGTGCCATGCCAAGCTGCGACTACGCCCGACCCCTTCGGGGCAGTGCCCGTCAAGCATATCGTGTAGTCCGACGCTGCTTAGATCCACCTCCGTTACGACGTGAACTGCTTACGGCGCAAAGGCGTTCATGTCGATACAGTGGAAGAATCGGACACCGACTCGATCGGAGAGCAGCCCATCCTGATGTCGATGAGCAGAATCCGCGCAAAACAACTTGCCTGGGCTTGTCAGCTCCTTCTGGTGTTCGTGTGTTGGCTGCCGGGTGGGGCCTTCGGGCAAGCGGTCTCAGTTCAGCCTGCACGTATCGGTCCTCAATCCACGAATCGCATCATCGTGAAATGGAAACAAGGTGCGCCACCGCTCGGCATGCAGCAGAAAGCCGAGCAGCTCAGTGCTCGCGCACACATGAAGATAACCTTTGGCGCGAGGATCGCACCGACAATCGAGGTGATCGAGCTTGAGCACGATCTTTCCGGCGCTGCGCTCGACGAGCTCATAGAACGCCTGCAAGCTGACCCCGCCGTCGAATACGCTTCTCCTGACCTGCGACGCTTCCCGCATGTGTTACCCAACGACCCACTCATTGCAGACCAGTGGTACCTGCACAGCTCGGAGATGGCCGCCCTGCGAGCCGATGCGGCCTGGGACATTACGCAAGGCAGCAGCGGCACAGTCGTAGCCGTGCTCGACACAGGTGTGCGCTTCGATCATCCGGATCTGCTGCACGCGAGCGAAGGCGGCAAGCTGTTGCCTGGCTTCGATTTTGTCTCGGGGGAGTCGAGCTCGAGCTTCATCAGCGCCAACGACGGCGATGGACGCGATCCCGACCCGTCCGACCCAGGTGATTGGGTCGACGAGGCCGATCTCGCCCTGTCCGGGTTCGAAGACTGCGAGCCGCGTAGCAGCTCGTGGCACGGCACGCGCGTCACAGCTCTCATTGCCGCTCGCACCAATAACGGCGTAGGCATCGCGGGTGTCGCCTGGCATGCCTGGATTCTACCGGTTCGCGTCATGGGCAAATGCGGAGGCAAAGACTCGGACATCATCGCGGCGATGCGCTGGGCCGCCGGATTGGATGTACCAGGTGTTCCAGCCAACACGCACCCCGCGCAGATCATCAACTTGAGCCTGGGTGGAGAAGGTGCATGCACTTCCGCTTACCAAGCGGTCGTGAACGAGCTCGCCGCACACGGGATCCTCATCGTGGCCTCGGCCGGTAACCAGAGTGGCCCTGTCAACGTGCCGGCGAACTGCCAGGGAGTGCTCGGTGTCACGGGTGTTCGTCAAGCAGGCACCAAAGCCGGATTCAGTAACATCGGACCGCAGGTTGGAATAGCTGCACCCGGTGGTAACTGCGTCAACACGGCGCTCGGGCAACCATGTCTGTTCTCGATCGTCACCGCGACCAATCTGGGGAGAACCACGCCCGCTTCGTCCGGGTACACGGACCAGTTCAATTTCAACATCGGCACGAGCTTTTCTGCGCCGCTGGTCTCCGGCACGGCAGCTCTGATGCACGCCGTGAACGGCCGACTATCAGGCACTCATATGATCGACCGGTTGCAGCTCAGCGCGATGCCGTTTCCAACGAATCCGAACACCGGCATGCCGAACTGCCGTGTTCCGACCGGCCCCGACGATCTACAGACGGAAGAATGCTATTGCACGACCGAGACGTGCGGCGCCGGCCTCGTAGATGCTGCGGGCGCTGTGGCCCACGCGTTGCGTCCCATTGCCGCCGTGCGAGCGCCCGACAACATCCTTCCCGGTCAGAGTATCCGTCTGGATGCGAGCATCAGCTCGGCCGCATGCAATCGCGCCATCGTCACCTACCAGTGGTCGATCGTGTCCTCGACTGGGACGCCGCCGAGCCTAAGCGGTGTCAATGATCCAATCGTGACCATACAAGCTCCTGCAACCGGCGAGCTCACGGTGCGCGTGACGGTGACGGACGACACTGGTGCAACTGACACTGCAGATGTCGTCGTCAACTCGTTGGGCGCACATCCGACTTCGTCATCCCCCACCTCAGGCCGCCCATGCCCGACACCGATCCGTATCGCCACGACGACCGCGCCCCCAACGTCCGCAGCGCCTATCTTGAATGACAATGCCAGCCGGGGCGGCGGTGGGCAGTTTGACTGCAGCTGGCTGGTGGTATTGGCTCTACTGCGGTGGATGTGGCGCGCGCGACGCAGGTCCCGCGCGTCAACGACGTCATGAGCTGAACGTCTGGCACTTCAACGACCAGGATGCGAGGTTAAGTATGCAAAGTCCGATGCTGTGAAGACACAGCATCGGACCTCCAAACGCCAGTAGCTTATTCCACGCTACCGACGCGGCTGCTCACTGCTGGGTGAGTCGCGACGCCAAGCTCACCAGATACTCTTTGAACTCGTTGCCGAGCGTCTCGTGCTTCAGTCCGAACTCGACCGTCGCTTGCAAGTAGCCGAGCTTGTTACCGCAATCGTATCGCTTGCCCTCGAACTCATACGCGTACACAGGCTCGTCTGCCAGCAAGTCCGCAATCGCGTCCGTGAGCTGAATCTCGCCACCTGCGCCGCGACCTGTTCTCTCTAGCTTGTCGAAAATCGTCGGCGAAAGAACGTACCGGCCGACCACGGCCAAGGTCGAAGGAGCTTTATCCGGATGTGGTTTTTCGACGATCTGCTTCACTCGACTGACTCTACCCTCTCGCTGCTCCGTCGCCACGATGCCGTACTTGTCTGTCTCCCTGCGTGGAACCGTCTCCACGCCGAGCACGCTCCCACCCCGCTGCGCATACACATCTGCCATCTGCCGCAAACATGGCGTGGGCGCATCGATGAGATCGTCTGCGAGGTGCACGAAGAACGGCTCGTTGCCTACCACCGGACGCGCGCACAAGACTGCGTGGCCGAGCCCAAGCGGTGATGGTTGGCGAATGTAAATGCAGCTTGCCCACGATGGGACGATGCCTCTCAGCTGTTTCAGCAACTCCTCTTTGCCTTGTGCCTCGAGCGCTTCTTCCAGCTCTCGGTCGCTGTCGAAATGATCCTCGATCGCTCGCTTGGAGCTTCCCGTGATGAAGACCAGCTTGCGAGCGCCGGCCGCAAGGGCTTCCTCGGCTGCATATTGGATGAGCGGCTTGTCGACGATCGGCAACATTTCCTTCGGGCTCGCTTTGGTCGCCGGGAGAAAACGTGTACCTCTTCCTGCAACGGGAAAGACGGCCGTACGGATCTCTTTCGTCACTCGTCATCCTCCTGCTATCGATCAAAGCATCATAGCAAGGAGAACGCGCAGGATGGTCTCAGGTTCGGTTTCTCGTGCGGCGCCACGCTCGATCGAGGTACGCCGCGCCGTAAGCGCGATGTTGTCGTAAAGTGCACCGACAGCACGCGGGCGGCTGACGCCGCCCGCGTCGTCAGCTCAAACGCTACTTCTTGGGTGCGACGGCTCCCAAGCGGATGTTGGCGCGGTTGAGCTCGATCGTCTTTGCGCCGATACCCTTCACCTTGCGCAGCTCCTCCACCGACTTAAAGGCGCCGTGCTTCTCTCGATACTCGACGATCGCTTGAGCGCGGCTGAGACCAATGCCCTCGAGCTCCCTTGCGATCGTCGCGGCATCGGCCGTGTTGATATCGACTGGACCGGCCCAGACGCTCAAAGGCAGTAGGCTGGCAACCAGGAACTGTGCCGACTTGCGCAACGCCAATCCCCTCTTGTGCTTGTGCATATGCCTCTCCTTAGCTGTATCTGACGTTCGAGCATGCGCGCCTGCTCTTCGAGGGGCATTCTGGCGCACATCTCACGCCACGCGGCTAGGAAATTTTTGCGTCGTTCGCCGAGAAATGGCAGGGGGTCGCACACGGGGGTTGGCAGCACTACCCGCGAGCAAGAGCACCGGCTGTGTATCTGTCCACCAAAGCCCGGCGGCCGCACCCTACGGTCGTCCAGGGATTAGTGAGTCTCGCTCGCCCCGGAGGCATCGCTACGCGCACGGGCCTCTGCAATACGCAGGGCACGCCGCAAACGCCCTCGTTCGGCCAGGAGCGAGGCGATCCATGAAGTGCGCCAAGTCAGCCCTGCCAACATGCCGACCACGAACGCCACCACCAACGCAAGCCCCAGAGATGCTTCCAACCGCCAGAATGCGAGCTCGATTCCGACGGTGTCCTGGTTCATTGCGCTCACGAGCACCGCGACCAGCGCGGCGAGGACGAGTGAGAAACGAAACGCGACGCGAGACATCTTTGCGACCCGAGGTGTGACGCGCGGAACAACTGCGAAGGCATCTTCCGACCGTCGATCGAGTCGGTCAACTTGCTTGGGACGCGCGAACAATAGAGAGCGGGCATGAGCCCAGGTTCAGACCGTCAGCGGCATGATCAAACGGTCAGTCCCTGATCGGGTGATGTGCTCCCTGGTTCACCCGCTCCCGAAGGTCTTTACCGGGCTTGAAGTGAGGAACGTACTTGCCGGATAGGGCCACCGTCTCGCCGGTCTTTGGATTGCGCCCTTGGCGGGGCGGGCGGAAGTGCAGTGAGAAACTGCCAAAGCCACGGATTTCGATACGCCCTCCCTGAGCGAGCGCATCGCTCATGATCTCGAGGATCTGCTTGACTGCCAGTTCCACGTCCTTGGCCGGCAAGTGCTTCTGCTTCGCTGCAATGAGCTCGATGAGTTCCGATTTGGTCATGTCAAGCCCGTTCTTCTTACGTTCTTCGGCTGCGGAGTGCAGACCGTAAACCGCAGAAAGGGACGACCGCAGTCGTCCCTTTCCTTCAGGCAGCGGCTACTGTCTCAGAGCCTCGAGACCCGCGAATCAGGAACCCTCCTGGCCCCCGATTTGCTCCTTGAGAAGATCACCGAGGCTCGTGCCGGTCGAGGTTTCGCCCGTACGATAGCTCTGCACGGCTTCGGCCTCTTCGTGAATCTCCTTCGCCTTGATCGACAGCGCGATGGTGCGGCTCTTGCGATCGACGTTCATGAATTTCGCTTCGATTTCGTCGTCGACCTTGAGCACGGTGCGTGCATCCTCGACACGATCGCGCGAGAGCTCTGACGCACGCAGATAACCCTCGACACCGCCACCGAGGTCAATGATCGCACCCTTGGCGTCGACCTCACGCACACGTCCCTTCACGATCGAGCCCTTCGGATGCTCGGCGATCCACGTCGAGAACGGATCCTTCGCCAGCTGCTTGATGCCCAGCGAGATGCGCTCACGCTCCGGGTCGATCGAGAGCACCATCGCTTCGACGGTCTGACCTTTCTGGTAATTGCGCACGGCTTCCTCGCCGGGCACATCCCAGGAAATGTCCGACAGGTGTACCAGACCATCGATACCGCCCGGCAGGCCGATGAAGATTCCAAAGTCGGTGATCGACTTGATCTGCCCGCTCACGCGATCGCCGCGGTTATAGTTCTCCGCGAACTCCTTCCACGGGTTCGGCTGGCATTGCTTCATGCCCAGCGAAATCCGGCGGCGCTCTTCGTCGATGTCGAGCACCATGACCTCGACTTCTTGACCGATGTGCACGACCTTCGACGGATTGACGTTCTTGTTCGTCCAATCCATCTCCGAGACGTGCACGAGGCCTTCGACCCCTTCCTCGATCTCCACGAAGCAGCCGTAATCGGCGATGTTCGTCACTTTACCGAACAGCCGAGTCCCCGTCGGATAGCGACGTGCGATGTTCTGCCACGGGTCGTTGCCCAGCTGCTTGATGCCGAGGCTGACACGCTGACGCTCGCGGTCGAACTTCAAGATGCGGACATCGATCTCGTCGCCTACATTGACCACCTCGGACGGATGCTTGACGCGTTTCCACGCCATGTCCGTGATGTGCAGCAGACCGTCGATGCCGCCCAAGTCGACGAACGCACCGTAATCGGTGAGATTCTTGACCGTGCCGCGCACGACCGCGCCTTCCTGCAGCTTCTCGAGCAGCTCGGAGCGCTCGGCGCTGTACTCCTGCTCGACCACGGCGCGGCGCGAGACGACCACGTTGTTGCGCTTCTGATCGAGCTTGATCACCTTGAATTCGAGCTCTTTGCCCTCGAGGTAGGACGGATCACGCACCGGTCGTACGTCGACCAGCGAGCCCGGCAAGAAAGCACGCACGAAGTCGATCTCGACCGTGAAGCCACCCTTGACACGGCCATTGATGACGCCCTTGACGATCTCCTGCTTCTCGAAGGCTTCCTCGAGCCTCGCCCAGGTGCGCGCACGTTTGGCCTTCTCACGCGAGAGACGGGTCTCTCCCGAGCCGTCTTCGACACTGTCGAGCGCGACTTCAACCTCATCGCCTACGCTGACTTCGATCTCGCCACGCTCGTTCTTGAACTGCTCGATGGGAATGACGGCCTCGCTCTTCAGGCCTGCGTTGACGACGACGGCGTCCGGCCCTACCTCAACGACACGGCCGGTCAGAATGGCTCCCGGCTTGATCTGTTGAGAAGCCAGGCTTTCTTCGAACAGTTGCGCAAAACTTTCGGTCATGTGTATTTCCGGGGCCGCACTGCGACCCGCTATCCCTTGCAGCCTTCCAAGCACACGAGGGGTTGTTGCATCCACCCGCGCATCCCGCGCGGAAACCCAAAAACTCTAGAACTCTAACTCTCAGACTCTAGACGGTAGGAAAGGCGTGAGTCAGGCCGATACGCCGCGACCTCTTGCCTACAGCCTAAAGCCTTCAGCCCAGTAGCTATCGATTCACCGGGAAACGTGCGGCAGCGAGCTCCAGCACACGGGCGACGACGGCATCGATGGACATGGACGTAGAGTCCACGACGATCGCGTCATCGGCCGGCTTGAGCGGTGCGACCGCGCGACTCGCGTCACGCCGATCGCGCTCGGCGATCTCCAGCGAAAGGGCGGCGAGGTTAGCACTGAGCCCCTTGTCTTTCAACTGCTTATAACGCCGACGAGCTCTCTCTTCCGGGCTCGCCGTAAGAAAGATCTTGAGCCTGGCATGGGGAAAAACAATGGTCCCCATGTCGCGACCGTCGGCCACCAAGCCTGGCGGTTGCGCGAAAGCCCGTTGACGTGCCAGCAGTCCCTCTCTCACGCTCGGCATAGCCGCAACACGCGAGGCCGCCGCGCCCGCCTCCTCAGTACGAATGCGCGCGCTGACCTCGACCCCTTCTAGCCAGATCCGTTCCTCGCCATCCGGTTCGGCATCGAACACCACGTCGAGCGCTTTCGCAATCTGTGCATGTCCTGCCTCATCGTCCGGAGCCAGCCCACGGTCCGCGCCCGCCAAGGCCACCAAGCGATACAGCGCCCCACTATCCAGCATGTGCCAGCCGAGCTTCGAGGCGACGATCCGGGCAATCGTTCCCTTCCCGGACCCGCTTGGGCCGTCGATGGTGATGATCGGGACGTCCTGCCGCCCGTTGGCCGTAGGCTGCGGGCCGTTGCTCGTTGACTGTCCCTCTGCGCCCACGCTCAGCAACCCCTTTCGGGTCAGACAAGCTCCACGTTGAGCCCTGCGGCACGCGCCACTCCGGGAAAGTCCGGGAACGAGGTCGCTACGTTTGCAACGTCTGCGATCTGGATCGGCGCAGCCGCACGCGCACTCGCCACCGCGAACGACATCGCGATGCGGTGATCGCCATGGCTATGCACCTGCCCGCCCGCGAAGACGTGCTGCTGAGACCGGCCTTGAATCCGGATGCCGTCAGGCAGCACTTCACACTCGACTCCCAGGGCGGTGAGCCCCTCGGCCATCACGGCAATCCGATCGCTCTCCTTGACGCGCAGTTCCTCGGCACCGGTCACCACCGTTTCGCCTTCGGCGCACGCAGCGGCAATGAACAGCACCGGGAACTCGTCGATGGCGAGCGGGACCAACTCTGGCGGCACGTGAATGCCTTTGAGCTTGGCCGGCCGAACCTCGATGTCCGCGACCGGCTCCGTGCCTGCCGAGCGGTGATTCACGACCCGCAGATCAGCCCCCATCAGCGCCAGGATGTCGAGCAGCCCTGTGCGGGTAGGATTGATCCCTACCCCGCACACGGTCAACCCATTGCCTTGACCGATCGATCCCGCCACCAGAAAGAATGCAGCAGACGAGAAGTCGCCTGGCACTTCGAGCGAGCACCCCTCCAAGCGTGCTGGTGGCGACAAACGCACCTCGCGTTGCGCTGCAGTCAGCTCGCAGCCAAAGGTTCGCAACATGCGCTCAGTGTGATCGCGCGTGGTACCAGGCTCGACGACGACGGTCTCCCCGTCTGCGTAGAGCCCGGCGAGCAAGATGGCGGACTTGACCTGTGCGCTGGCAACGGGGAGTTCGTAGCGGATCCCCCGCAGGGTCGCCCCTCCCTTGACGCGCACCGGCGGCTTGCCCTCGTGTGTCTCGATACGGGCACCCATCATGCGCAACGGCACAGCGACACGTTCCATGGGGCGCTTCATCAGCGAGCTGTCGCCAATCAGCTCGCTGTCGAAGGACTGACCGCACAGCAGCCCAGTCATCAGGCGCATGGCGGTGCCCGAATTGCCCATGTCGAGCGCGTGACCAGCCGCGCGCAGGCCACGCAATCCCACGCCGTGCACGCGCACTTCGCGCTCCGCGATGCGGTCGATGCGCACGCCCAGCGCGCGCATCGCCTTCATGGTCGCTAGACAATCCTCGCTTTCGAGGAAGCCGCGCACCTCGGTGATACCCTCGGCGATGCCGCCGAGCATCAGCGAACGATGCGAGATCGACTTGTCGCCAGGCACTCGAATCGTGCCGCCGACAGTGGACACAGGGTGAACCAAGTAATTCGACATGGTGGGCGCGGTTGGCTCAGACTTCGTGGTGGATTCGAATAGTCGTATCAAGGCTGTGAGAGCGCGTGCTCCAAAGCTGCAAGCATACGCTGATTTTGCTCCTCGGTTCCGATCGTGATACGCAAGTGGTTGGGCAAGCCATACCCACCAACGGGACGCACGATCACGCCGGCGCGTAACATGCGCTCATAGATCGGCAGCGCCGGCCGGCCACAATCGACGAGGACGAAGTTTCCTTGACTCGGCAAGTGTCGCACGCCGATGCGGTCGAGCTCTCGTTTGACGTAACGCAGCCCTTCGCGCGCGGCGGTCACTGAGCGACGAACATGCTCCTGATCCTCGAGCGCCGCACGTGCGGCAGCAAGCGCAAGCGAGTTCACGTTGAACGGCTGGCGCACGCGATTCAATACCTCTGCCACGCTGGGATGGGACAGCGCATAGCCGACGCGTAGGCCTGCCAAGCCGTAAGCCTTCGAGAACGTGCGCGTGACGACCAGATGCGGAAACTCGCTCAACCAGCGACTCGCGTCAGGAAAGCCCGGATCGGTGTACTCGATATAGGCTTCATCCACTACGACGAGCGCCGTTCGCGGCGTCTCTGTGATGAGCCGTCGCAGCGATGTTTCATCCAGCGATGTGCCCGTTGGATTGTTCGGATTTGCCACGAACACGAGGCGCGTGCGTTGATTCACCAGCGAAAGAATTGCCTCGACATCGTGCCCAAGGGGCATCGTCTGGTCGGGACCCAACGCCGGCGCAACCTGAGCTTTCGCACCCGTCGCCTGTACTGCAATCGGATATACCGCGAAGGCGTACTCCGAGTAGACCGCTTCGGTCTGCGGCGTGAGAAACGCTTCGGCGAGCATGACGAGCACGTCGTTCGAGCCGTTGCCAAGAGTAATCGACTCCGGTGAACAACCGTGCTTCTCGGCGAGCGCTTGCTTGAGCGCGAAACCGTTGCCGTCGGGGTACAAGCCGATCTCCGCGCTCGCCCGTATGAGCGCCTCCCTCACCCGGGGGCTCGCGCCGAACGGGTTCTCGTTGGATGCGAGCTTGATGCTGTCGCGAATCCCGTATTCGCGTTCGAGCTCTTCAATCGGTTTGCCCGGCACGTAGGGCGCGAGCTCCCGAACGGGCGGCGCAATCAGGACTGCTGGATCGAAAGTCATGGCTCAAACGAAGCTCGCAGAAAACGCACGAGGGCGCCACCACCTCGCGTGCGCAGCACCGCCGATGCCGATGCGCCGGCCCCGGGCACTGCGTACGTCAGAGCACCGCACATGGATAGGAACCCAGAATGCGGAACAACGACGAGCGTTTCTTCAGCTCCTCAAGCGCGTGCTTGAGCGGCAGCTCCTCGGCGTGACCCACTACGTCGATGAAGAACAGATAATCCCACTTGCGACGCCGCGAAGGACGGGATTCGATGCGCGTCATGCTGATGTTGTTGCGGGCCAGCGGCTCGAGCAATCGATAGAGCGCACCAGGCGCTTGGGTGTCCCCAGCTGAGATCAAGAGCGTCGTCTTGTCTTTGCCGCTTGGCGCGAAAAGCTTGCGACCGATCACGAGGAAGCGCGTCGTGTTGTCGGGCGTGTCCTCGATCTCGGATACGATGATGTTGAGCCCGTACACCTCGGCGGCCGCCTGACCGGCGATGGCTGCGGTACCCTTCTCGTCGCGAGCGCGCCGCGCAGCCTCGGCATTGCTGCTGACCGCGATGCGCTCGACGTGCGGCAAATGCTCGTCGAGCCAATGACGACATTGAGCCAACGATTGCTGATGCGAGCACACGCGCACGATTTTCTCGAGCCCGTGCATGCGCCCCATCAGATGCTGCTGGATTCGCAACTCGATCTCGCCGCAGATCTTGAGCGGTGAGGAAATGAACATATCGAGCGTGTTATTGACGGTACCCTCAGTCGAATTCTCGACGGGTACGACGCCGAAATCCGCGTTACCGGCTTGCACTTCCTCGAATACATCGCCGATCGATGGCAGCGGCAAGGCACGCACAGAGTGGCCGAAATGCTTGAACACGGCTTGCTGGGAGAACGTCCCCTCCGGCCCGAGAAAAGCGACTTTCAAGGGCTCCTGCTGCGCCAGGCAGGCCGACATGATCTCACGGAAGAGCCGCACGACTTCTTCGTTGCGTAGTGGCCCCTTGTTACGCTCGATCACCTTGCGCAGCACCTGCGCCTCTCGCTCGGGCCTGTAGAAGTCGACCGGGCTCATGTCACGTGCACTGCGTTTCGAAGCGCCGACCAGCTGTGCAAGTCGAGCGCGCTCATTCAAGAGCTCGTGAATGCGCTCATCGATTCGATCGATACTTTCGCGAATCGCAGCGAGCTCGAGTTCACTCGTGCCCGACTCCGACTGACGCTTTGACGACTTGTCGGCAGCCTTCTTACGCGTTGTTGTGCTTGAGCGGCCCTTCATGATGGAGGCTAGGAAGACTAAACGACGCGTACCGAGAGCACGCCCTGGATGGATCTGATTTGGTCGACCAGCTGCGCAGGCACCTGTCCATCGACATCGATGAGCGTATATGCAAGCTCGCCACGCGATTTGTTCAACAGATCGGCGATGTTCAGCTGCGCATCGGCGAGCGCGGTCGTGATTTGACCCACCATGTTCGGCACGTTCTCGTTCGCAATCGACAACCGCGCAGCGCCTGGCTTACGCGGCATGATCGCCTCGGGGAAGTTCACCGAGTTGCGGATGTTGCCATGCTCCAGAAAGTCGCGCAGCGTCTCGGCTACGATGATCGCGCAGTTCTCTTCGGCCTCGCGTGTCGAGGCGCCGAGGTGCGGCAAGGCGACAACCTTCGGATGGTCTTTGAGCTGGTTCGTCGGAAAGTCGCAGACGTATGCACTGAGCCGACCAGCATCGAGAGCTTCGAGCACAGCGGTATCATCGACGATACCGGCACGCGCGAAGTTGAGCACGACCCCGCTCGGCTTGAGCAGCTTGAGACGCGCTGCGTCGACGAGATGACGCGTTGCATCGAGCAGTGGAACGTGCACGGTCACGATATCGCTGCGCGCAAACAGATCGTCGAGTGACAGCGCCTGCTCGACCCCCGAGGAGAGCTGCCATGCACGCTGCACCGTGATCTGCGGGTCGAAGCCCAGCACACGCATGCCGAGCGCGTGCGCTGCGTTGGCGACCTCGACGCCGATCGCGCCCAGACCCACCACACCGAGCGTGCGTCCCGGTAGCTCGTAGCCAACGAATTGCTTCTTGCCCTTTTCGACGGCCTCCTCGATCTCGCGATCGCTGCCCTTCAGGTTACGGACGTATTCCCAGGCTTGGCAGATGTTACGAGCCGCGAGAAACAGGCCGGCGATCACGAGCTCCTTGACTGCATTCGCGTTTGCGCCGGGCGCGTTGAACACCGGAATGCCCCGCTTGGAAAGACGTGCCACGGGGATGTTGTTCGTGCCGGCTCCCGCGCGCCCGACCGCCTTGACGCTGGCAGGGATCTCCATGGAATGCATATCCGCCGAGCGCACGATGATGGCATCCGGATGCCCGATCTCTGAGGCGATTTCGTACCGGTCGCGCGGCAAGCGCTCGAGACCGCGGACGGAGATGTTGTTCAAAGTCAGGATCTTGAAAGTCATCGCCACGAGATCACGTAGTGGTCAAGGCACGATGAAAGGACAGATGGAGGGATAGCGACCGCGAGGTGCGGCTCCTTCCACCCTCTATCCTCTCGAGCATTATCCCTTGGTGCGCTCGAACTCCTTCATGAAGCTCACCAATGCATCGACGCCCTCCATCGGCATCGCGTTGTAGATGCTGGCGCGCATACCGCCGACGGAGCGATGCCCCTCGAGCGTCACCAGACCTGCCTTCTTCGCTTCTTCGATGAAGACTTTATCGAGCTCGGGGCGGGCAAGCGTAAACGGCACGTTCATCCACGAGCGTGCCTCTTTCGCTACGGGATTGCGATAGAACGACGATGCGTCGATCGTCGCATAGAGCTTATCGGCCTTGGCACGGTTGATTTCTGCCATGGCCTCCAGGCCGCCCTTACGCTTGAGCCACTTGAAGACGAGCCCGGCGATGTATACCGCAAAGGTCGGTGGCGTATTCAGCATCGAGCCCTCTTTGGCCATCGCAGCGTAGTTGAAGACGGATGGCGTCTCCGGCCGCGCACGGCCCAGAAGGTCTTCGCGCACGATGACGAGCGTCAGCCCCGCGGGCCCGATGTTCTTCTGTGCGCCCGCATAGATGAGCGCATACTTCGAGACATCGATCGGGCGGGACAGGATGGTGGAAGACATGTCCGCCACGAGCGCTGCGCCCTTCACATCAGGAATGAAGTGAAACTCGACGCCGCCTATCGTCTCATTGGGCGTGTAGTGCACGTATGCGGCGTTCGGTGACAGCTGCCACGTCTCGACGGGCGGAATCGACACATACGGCTCGCCGGCATCCGCGGCCACATTGACGCTCGCATAGCGCTTCGCTTCGCTCAGGGCCTTCTTCGACCAGGACCCCGTGACCACGAAGTCAATAACGTCTCCCGGCGCAGTGAGATTCAGGGGTATCGCCGCAAATTGAGCCGTCGCCCCGCCCTGCAAGAACAGCACCTTGTAATTGCTCGGCACCCCGAGCAGCTCGCGCAGGTCCGCCTCTGCTTCCTCTGCAATCGAGCGGAATGCCTTGCCTCTGTGGCTCATCTCCATGACCGACATCCCGCTGCCGCGCCAATCGAGCATCTCGTCGCGAGCTTGCTCGAGCACTTCGACAGGAAGAGCTGCAGGACCGGGGCTGAAATTGAAGACACGCATGATTGATGATTGACGACGTTGACGACTGAATTATCAAAGATGGCCGGTCAGGCTGAGTCGGTTCCCGCACCGTTCCCGTTCTCGTTGTTTTCACCCACGATGCACTCCAACCCGACGAGCCGATCGCCTTCATCGAGTCGGATGAGACGCACGCCTTGCGTGTTACGTCCCTGCACCGAGATCTCGCTGACGTACGTACGGACCAGCGTGCCGCTGGAGCTGATCAGCATGACCTCATCGTCTGGTTTGACCAGCAACGCGCCCACCATGCGACCGTTGCGCTCGGTGGTCTGCAATGCGATGACGCCCTGGCCGCCGCGACCGTGCACCGGGAATTCTTCGAGCGGTGTGAGCTTGCCGTAGCCGTTCTCGGAGGCGGTCAAGATCATGCCCGGCTCATCCAGGATGATCAGAGAAATGACTTCCTCTCCTTCCCGCAAGCGGATGCCGCGAACGCCGGTCGCGGTGCGTCCCATCGGTCGCACGTCGCTCTCATCGAAGCGGATTGCCTTGCCGCCACTCGAGCACAAGATGATTTGCTTGGTGCCGTCGGTGATGTCCGCGGCAACGAGCCTGTCTCCAGGCTCGAGCTCGATCGCAATGATGCCGGCCTGCCGCGGTCGTGAAAAGGCTTCAAGAGACGTCTTCTTCACCGTTCCGCGAGCCGTAGCCATGAACACGAACTTGTTTTCCTCGAATTCATGAATGGGCAGCACCGCGTTGATGCGCTCGCCCTCCTGGAGCGGCAGCAGATTGACGATCGGTCTGCCGCGCGAGCCGCGGCTCGCCTGCGGCAGCTGATAGACCTTGAGCCAGTACAGCTTGCCCGTGCTGGAAAAACACAGCAGCGTGTCGTGTGTGTTCGCGACGAACAGCTTGTCGATGAAATCCTCGTCCTTGACGGCCGTCGCGGCCTTGCCACGCCCGCCGCGCCGTTGAGCTTGGTAAGCGGAGACAGGCTGCGCCTTCGCATATCCACCGTGCGACAAGGTGACGACGACGTCCTGTTGCTCGATCAGGTCCTCGATGGTCAGATCCGAATGATCCTGCACGATCTCCGTGCGACGTGGATCGGCATACTTGTCGCGGATTTCCTCGAGCTCTGCCCGAATGACGCTCAACAACCGCTCCGGACGCGCCAAGATGTCGCCGAGATCCTGGATTTGCGCAAGCAGGTCCTGGAACTCCTGCCAGATCTTGTCCTGCTCCAGGCTGGTCAAGCGGTGCAAGCGCAGATCGAGAATCGCCTGAGCTTGAACGTCCGACAGGCGGTACCCGTCTGCCTTCAATCCGAACGCCTCCGAGAGCCCGTCCGGCCGAGTCGCCACCTGCCCGGCGCGCTCCAGCATCGCCGGCACGGCACCTGGGGGCCAAGAACGGCTCATCAATGCGATCTTCGCCTCTGCCGGCGTCGGCGAGGCTTTGATCACGGCGATCACCTCGTCGATGTTGGCCAGGGCCACCGCCTGACCTTCCAGAATGTGGGCGCGCTCGCGCGCCTTGCGCAGCTCGAAAACGGTACGGCGTGTGACGACCTCGCGCCGATGGCGTAGAAACGCCTCCAGCATTTCCTTGAGATTGAGCAGCTTCGGCTGGCCGTCCTGCAGCGCGACCATGTTGATGCCGAAAACTGTCTCCATCGGCGTGTGCTTGAACAGATTGTTCAGCACGATGTCCGCGACTTCACCGCGCTTGAGCTCGATGACGACGCGCATGCCTTCTTTGTCGGACTCATCGCGCAAGCCATCCGGAGCAATGCCGTCGATGACCTTCTCGCGCACCAGCTCGGCGATCCGCTCGAGCAGACGCGCCTTGTTGACCTGGTACGGCAGCTCCGTGATGACGATCGCCTGACGACCCTTTTCGTCCTCTTCGATGGTCGTGCGTGCGCGCAGGTATAGACGACCGCGCCCGGTGGCGTAGGCAGTGGCGATCTCTTGGGAGCCGTTGATGATGCCTGCCGTGGGGAAGTCGGGCCCGGGAATGTGCTGCATCAGCCCGCCGATCGAGATGTCCGGGTCGTCGATGAGCGCGATGCAGGCGTTGACGACCTCACCCAAATTGTGAGGTGGAATATTGGTCGCCATGCCGACCGCAATGCCCGACGCGCCGTTGACGAGCAGGTTGGGGATGCGCGTGGGCAGGACGACGGGCTCGCGTTCCTTGCCATCGTAGTTGTCGACGAAGTCAACCGTGTCCTTGTCGATGTCGGCGAGCAGCTCGGATGCAAGCTCGGTCATCCGGCACTCGGTGTAGCGGTACGCAGCAGGCGGATCGCCGTCGATCGACCCGAAATTACCCTGTCCGTCGACGAGCATGTAGCGCATCGAGAACGGCTGCGCCATGCGTACGAGCGCATCGTAGGTCGCCGTATCGCCGTGCGGGTGGTACTTGCCTAGCACGTCGCCGACGACGCGAGCGCACTTCACGTAGGGGCGGCTCGCGACGTTGTTGTTCTCGTGCATCGCGAACAGAATGCGCCGATGAACCGGCTTGAGACCGTCGCGCACATCCGGTAGCGCACGCCCGACGATGACGCTCATCGCATAGTCGAGGTACGACCGCTTCATCTCGTCTTCGAGATTGACGTGCAGTATTTCGCGCGCGATTTCAGCCATGCAGAGCGTTCTGTTCGCTTGTTGATTCGACCTGTTGCGACTATGCGAGCTGCACGAAAACCGCGTTGAGACGGCTCGGCAGCCTAGGACTTTGCTGCGAGGGATTTGCGAGTCGATCCCGGGGCAACGAAGGGCTAAAGTTTAGCACATTCGAGGTGTTCAACCGAATCGCCCGGCAGCTCCGCGTTATACTTCGCCCTTTCGAGAGCGATCCGCGTGCATGGACAAGATCGACACGCTCATTCGAGCCCGTTGGCTCATTCCCATCGAGCCGTTCGGTCGCGTGCTGGAGCATCATGCGATCGCGATCCGAGCCGGGCGGATCGTCGCCGTGGGTCCTGCCGAAGACCTTACCCGCACATTTGATGCCGAGCACCTCATCGATCGCCCTCACCACGTGCTGCTGCCGGGTTTCGTCAATGCCCACACCCACGCGGCCATGACCTTGCTGCGGGGTGCGGCCGAGAGCGCGTCGACGGAGCGGTGGCTCAGGGTGCAAGTCTGGCCGCTCGAGAAGCGGTGGGTCGACGCTGAGTACGTCCGCGACGGCACTCAGCTTGCCATCGCTGACATGCTCACGAGCGGCACGACGTGCTTCGCGGACATGCACCTGTTTCCAGAGATCGTGGCGCAAACTGCTGCCGAAGCGCAGATTCGCGCTTGTGTAGGGCTGCCGGTGCTCGATCAACCGACTGTATGGGCCGGATCCGCGGGTGAATGTCTCGAGAAGGGCTTGCGCCTTCACGACGACTACCGCGGCGACCCGCTCGTCACCACGAGCTTGGCCCCGTATGCGCCCTGGGCGCTCGCGGACGAAACGCTCGAGCGAGTGCGGCGCCTCGCCGACGAGCTCGAATTGCCGGTGACGATGCACGTCAACGAGACGCCCGCGGAGGCCCTCCACGGCGAGGAAAGGACGATCGCGCGGCTCGAGCGGCTGGGCCTGTTATCCCCGCTTCTGTGCGCCGCGCACATGATCCATGTCGACGAGACAGACATCGATGCCTGTGCCCGAGCCGGGGTGAGCATCGTGCACTGCCCGCAGTCCAACTTGAAGCTGGGCAACGGCATCGCGCCGGTGGCGCGATTCAGCGGACACGACCTCAATATCGCTGTCGGAACCGATGGCGCCGCCAGCAACAATGATCTCGACATGCTGGATGAGATTAGGACGGGTGCGCTGCTGGCACGCGCGCTACACAGCGCCCACATGGGGCTCGACGCCCATCACTGGCTACGCTTTGCGACGCTCAACGGTGCGCGTGCGCTCGGACTCGGCGACAGTATCGGCTCGCTGACGCCTGGCAAATGGGCCGATGTGTGCTGTCTCGATCTCGCCCGTCCGCATACCCAGCCTGTCTACGATGTGGCTGCGCAGATCGTGTTTGCAGCCTCACGCGATCAAGTCACCGATGTGTGGGTGGCCGGACGCGCGCTCGTGAGCGAGTCGCGGCTCACCCGACTCGATCCCGCCGACATCATTGCGCGCGCTGAACGTTGGCGCGACCGCATCGCCGGAGTGAGATCCGCATGATGGACATTTCCAATCACGATCCTGCCGAGCTGGCTCGTTTCGACGCTGCTGCCCAGCGTTGGTGGGACAGTCACGGCGAGTTCAAGCCACTACACGCCCTCAATCCGGTTCGGGTCGAGTACATGAGGAGCCGCACCGAGCTCGAGGGTAAGCACGTTCTCGACGTCGGCTGCGGCGGAGGGCTGCTGAGTGAGGCTCTTGCAAAGCTCGGTGCGCGTGTCACTGGTATCGATCTGGCGCCGCTCACCGTCGAAGTGGCCGAGCTGCACGCGCTGTCGGGTGGCCTTTCCATCGAATATTTGCGGCAATCGGCCGAGCAGCATGCTCGCGAGCGCCCGGCGAGCTACGACGTAGTGGCCTGCATGGAGATGCTCGAGCACGTGCCGGATCCGGGCAGCGTGCTGCAAGCCTTGAGCACGCTCGTGAAGCCGGGAGGCGATGTCTTCGTATCGACGCTCAATCGCAACTTGAAGTCGTACTTGCTCTCGATTCTGGGCGCCGAGTACGTTCTCAACCTCCTCCCGCGAGGAACACACACGTACGAGCGGTTCATCAAGCCTTCCGAGCTAGCTTCCTGGGCACGCGCCGTGGATCTCGAGCTGCAGGACATCAGCGGCCTCGCATACGATCCGTTCGCAAACACCGCCCGTCTGAGCTCCGACGTCGACGTGAATTATCTTGCTTGGTTCCGTAAGCTGTAGCCGACGACGCCAACGGCCGGCGGCGTCGGCGTTTTGCGCCGCCCAAGCCTCACTTTGCGACCCAACGACTGCAGCCTCGGGATGTCTTCCTTGACCTTTGCGATTTCTCTATCCGTTGCGACGCTCCTCACAGGGGTGCTTGTCGGCGCGCTGTGGGCGACGTGGCGTCACCGCGCACGCACCGAGGCACTGCACCTCGAGCTCGCCGTGCTCAAGTCGCAGGTCAAGACCGAAGAGCAACTCGAGCGCGAACGCGCCGCCGCGCTGGAGCGCGCCATGGAGCAAGTGCGCGCCTCTTTCGATGCAATTGCCAGCGCGTCGCTACGCTCAAACAGCGAGCTTTTTCTCAAGCTCGCGCGCGAGCACCTGGGGCAGCATCAGCAAGCGGCCGCAGCCGCCTTGAGTGAGCGCGAAAAAGCGATCGAGGCGATGCTCGCGCCCATCAAAGAGGCGCTGCAGAAAACCGAGCAGCAAATCTTGCGCATCGAAAAAGAACGCGCTGAAACGTTCGGAAGCCTCAAGAACGCGCTCGAAGCGGTGGCGCTCGGACAGCAAGCTCTGCAGAAGGAAACCCGCTCGCTCGTCAACGCGCTGCGGCGTCCGGAAGTGCGTGGGCAGTGGGGGGAGCTGACGTTGCGGCGGCTTGCCGAGCTGGCCGGGATGGTCGAGCACTGCGATTTCGTCGAGCAAACGCAGGTGCGGACCGACGAAGGCGCGCTGCGTCCGGACATGATCGTGCACATGCCGGACGGACGCGACCTCGTGGTCGACGTGAAAACGCCTCTCGATGCCTATCTCGATGCCATGGAGGCGACCACCGACGAGGAGCGATCGGCTGCTCTGCGTCGTCACGCACAAGCGCTCGCCGAGCGCGTGCGCCAGCTGAGCGCCAAGAGCTACTGGAGTCAGTTCGAGAAAAGTCCGGATTTCGTCATTCTTTTCATCCCGGGCGATCAGTTTCTCTCCGCGGCCCTCGCCGAAGCCCCTCGTCTGCTCGAGGACGCAATCCGGCAGAACGTCATCATCGCGACACCATCGAGTTTCGTGGCGCTCCTGAAGGCGGTCGCCTACGGCTGGCGCCAGCTTGCGCTTGCCCAGAACGCCGCGACCATTCGCTCGCTCGGCGAAGACCTCTACCGCCGCTTGGCCGTGTTCTCCAGCCACCTGAGCCGTCTCGGCCGCAACCTGAGCAGCGCAGTTGATTCGTTCAATAGCGCCGTCGGGTCTCTGGAGCGACAAGTGTTGCCAGGCGCTCGCAAGTTCACCGAGCTCGGCGTGCGCGCGGACCGCGAGATCGAGACGCTTGAGCCGCTCGATCGACTGACTCGCGAGCCGCAACTTGGCGCGGCTCAGCGCCAGCTCGGCTCGTTGTCCTCGCAGGACGAGCTCGACAAGAATCACGCCAGGGCGTCGACCCACGACGAGACGGGCGCCGCCCGCGCCTAAGCTGCTTCGCACGCGATGGTCATTCCCCACTCTGCGCTCGACAGTTCGCTCGTGTACCAGGCGGCGCCGCCTGCGTCGATGCGCTACTTCGCGCTGCTCTATACACCCGCGGAGCGTCGCGACGTGCTCGCCGCGCTTTTCGTCGTAGATGCCGAGATTCGCGCTGCGGCCCGCAGCAGCAGTCACGATGTCGCACACACGCGTCTTCGTTGGTGGCGCGACGAGATCGATCGGCTCGTGCACGGTGTCGCGCAACACCCTGCCACGCGTCTGTTACAAGAGCGCCATCGCGCCCCGCGCAGCTCGCTAGCGAAACTGCACGAGCTGCTCGTGGCCGCCGACATGGACCTGGCGCGGATGACCTATCTCAACGAGCGTGAGGTGCGAGCGTATTGCGCACGCAGCGCCGGCGCGCTCACGCAGCTCATGGCGGAGGAACTCTTGCCGAACGATTCGGTGGACTCGGCAACATTGACCGCCGCCAATTCCATCGGGGTGGGTATTCGCCTCACGGAGATCGTTCGCGATCTGCGACAAGACGCCCACGAAGGACGCATCTACGTGCCGCTCGACGAACTGGAGCGACGCGCGATTGCTCCGGAGCGACTCGATGCGCCCGAGCTGGATGCAGGCGCGAAGGAGGTGCTCGCGCTGCTGAGCCGCTCGGCGCGCACATCCCTGCTTACCGCGTTACCCGACGCACGGACCCATGAATCGCTCCGTCCGCTGCGAGTGCTCGCGGCGCTGCACGCACGGCTGTTGAAACGGATTGCCGCGTGCAACTACGACGTGGGCACCGAGCGCATCGAGCTGAGCGCATTCCAGAAACCTTGGATTGCGTGGCGTGAGGCACGCCGCAGACATCCGTAGGTGCAGCGAGCCGATGATCGCGTCACAATTGCCGCTGCTTCAGCACAGCCCTTACCAAGTATCCAATCGACCATGCTGAGCTACTCTCCTCCTCCGAACCTACTGCAGAACCGCATCGTGCTGATTACCGGAGCGAGCGATGGAATCGGTAAAGCCGTGGCGTTGGCCGCCGCAGCGCACGGTGCCACCGTCATCCTGCACGGGCGCAATGTGCGCAAGCTAGAAGGCGTATACGACACGATCGTGAATGCCGGTCATCCGCGCCCTTCCATCTTGCCTCTCGATTTCGAAAAGGCCGGGCCCGCAGAATACGAGCAGCTCGCGACCGCCATCGAGAAGGAGTTCGGACGTCTCGATGTGTTGCTGCACAACGCCGGCATGCTGGGCGAGCGCGCGCCAATCGAGCACTACGATGTCGCCAAATGGCTGCGCACGATGCACGTGAACGTCAATTCGCCCTTCATTCTCACGCGTACGTGCCTACCGCTGCTGCGACGTTCCGAAGATGCCTCGATCGTTTTCACGTCGAGCGGCGTCGTCGCGCGGCCTCGCGCATTCTGGGGCGCGTATCTCGTCTCGAAATGGGGTTGCGAAGGGCTCATGCGTATGCTGGCCGACGAGCTCGAGAACACCAGGATTCGCGTCAACAGCATCAATCCCGGCAAGGTACGCACGAACATGCGTCTGCAGGCCTATCCTGCAGAGAATCGCGACCTGCTGCCGACACCTGAATCGATCGTGGGTCCTTATTTGTATTTGTTTGGGCCCGATAGCAAGGGCATCAACGGCCGGACTTTCGAGTGCCAATAGACGGCCAGCTGGGCCGTTTTCCACTCGTGCCCGGCCGACGGTCTGGCGGTACCCTTCGTTTGCGTCTGCGATCGTCGCGTGTCGGTGCCTGCCACTCGAGCCCTGCGCTCGCATAAAGTGCTGCGACCTGCTCATCCGACAGCGCCCGATGGCGGCCTCGCGGCAGGTCGCGAGGCAGCTCGAGATCTGCAAACCTGATCTGTATCACGCGACTCACCTTCAGCCCGCGGCTTTCAAACAGCGCGCGTACGGCTGCGCGTCGATGAGCCCGCGACGATTTCACGAGAAACCATCGGTTTCTGCCTTCCCCACCTGCGTGCTCGACGCTGTCGAACTCGACGACGACATCGTCGTATTGAACGACGCGCGGAATGCGCTCAAGCGCAAAGTCGGGATGAGACACGAGAGCACGGACCATGTACGCTGCCGGCAGCGTCGCGGCGCGCCGGCGCAACGCATCGGCGAGGCGACCGTCGTTCGTGAGCACCAACAAGCCGCTATCGCCTGCCTGCATCGTGTTGACGACCAGCCAGCGCGCACCGCGTAGCGACGGCACGCTTTCCATCACCGAACGCATCTTCACGTCCTCGGAAGGCTTCGCGTCGATCGGCTGTCCTTGCAGCTTGTGATAAATGAGCACGCGTGGTGCGCTCGCAGTCCTGAGCCGTGCCGAGACATCCTTGCCATCGATCTCGACGCGATCGCCTTCTTGATAGCGATCGCCCGGCTGTGCGCGCTTGCCGTTGAGCAGGATACGGCCCTCGAGCATCCATCTTTCGATCTCGCGCCGAGAGCCGAAACCGTGCTGGGCGAGAAGCTTGTGCAGACGTTCAGGCACTATACGGATGGCTCGCGAATCGGCACGACGCGTTCGTCATCGGATGCAGCGACCATCGTGGGCTCGCGCTCAGACACGTCGCTCTCGTCCTCGTCGCCTTGCGGGTCGTTCGCACCCTGTGCGCTTGCTGCTTCATCTGCTTGCTCTGACTCGTCTTCCGTAGTGCTCGACCCGGCAGTGGATTGCGCTTCAGACGCGGCAGCCATCTCGCTGGATGCCGGCGTGGCTTCTGAGGGCTCGGGTTCCTGGACCGCTTGTTGCGCCTCGCCCGCCACGGAGGCCGACTCGGCAGACGACTGCGCCTCAGAGGCTGCAGGTGCTTCGCTGGATATCACCGCTTCTCGTGACGATTCAGGTTCACTGCTCGCCGAGGTCTTCGTGGTGGTTGCCTGCCCGTCCGAGCCGGGGCTGTCGGCAGAGCCGGAGCCATTCTGGCTGGCCGGCGGCTCGCCGGCGGGCAGCTCCAGCTGCACACCGATCGTCTCGACGTCCTTGAGCTCTGCCAATGACGGCAACTGATCCAAGCTCTTCAATCCAAAGTAATCGAGAAACTCGCGTGTCGTTCCGAGCAACTCCGGACGGCCTGGCACTTCGCGGTGCCCCACGACTCGGATCCAACCCCGCTCCTGCAGCGTGCGCATGATCGTCGAGCTGACCGCTACGCCGCGAATCTCCTCGATCTCGCTGCGCGTGATCGGTTGCCGATAAGCGATCAGTGCCAGCGTCTCGAGCAATGCTCGCGAATAGCGCGATGGGCGCTCTTGCCACAGGCGTGAGACGATGGGAGACACGCGCGGACGTACCTGGATGCGCCACCCGCTGGCTACTTCAATGACCTCGATGCCGCGATCGGCGTAGTCGGCAGCCAACAGCTCGATTGCACGCTTGACCTGCTCTGCGGTGGGACGCTCGCGCTCGTCGAAGAGTTCGATGAGTTGCTGCGTCGACACCGGACGTCCCGCCGCAAGCAGCGTCGCCTCGATGATGTGCTTGAGATCGTTGTCGTTCATCGTGTTCTACCGTTCTCCGGAGTCCTCTGCAGCATCGTCGATTTCTGCCGGCTGGCCTCTTGGTTCCTCTTTTGACTCCTCGGGCGTGACCGCCTGGGCCGCAACATCGAGGCGGTCCTCAACCCGATCGCTCACATCCGTTCGTGCATCGTCTGTGGACACAGGCTCTGTAAACTCGAACCGCAGCTCCTCGTCTTCATCTTCGTCCTCGTCAGGAAGCGCCGGTTGAGCGAGCGCGGCCACATTCTCCGCATCGGCTTCGGCTGCGCTGCTCTCGTCAATCGTGAGCTTACGGCTCCCCGCCGTTCGGACGTGGATCGGAGCATATGCCTCTGCCTGCACAATCTCGATCAATCCTTCCCGCATGAGCTCGAGAAGCGCGATGAAGGTGACCGTCACACCCATGCGCCCTTCTTCAGGGCGGAACAGCTTAGTGAACTCGACGAACGTGGCTTCGCGCAAAGTGTCCAGCACTTCCGACATGCGTTGCCGCACCGAAAGAGGCTCGCGCGTGATGTGGTGGTGAGCGAACAGCTCGGCGCGCGCAAGCACGTCCTTGAACGCGCTCAACATGTCCTTGAGGGTGACCTGCGGCAAGGCCTTGACGACCTTGCGCTCCGCGAGCTCAACCGAAACTGGCAGCGTGTCGCGCTCGAGGCGGGTCAACTTGTCGAGATCTTCGGCAGCCTTCTTGAAACGCTCGTACTCCTGCAGCCTGCGCACGAGCTCGGCACGCGGATCCTCCTCTTCCTTCCCGTCTTCCGTCACCATGCGGGGCAACAGCATGCGCGACTTGATCTCGGCGAGCATCGCGGCCATGAGCAAATACTCACCCGCCAGCTCCAGCTGCAGCTCGGTCATGACCTCGATGTACTGCATGTACTGACGCGTGATTTCCGCGATCGGTATGTCGAGGATGTCGAGGTTCTGCTTGCGGATGAGGTAGAGCAGAAGATCGAGCGGTCCCTCGAAGGCTTCCAGAAAGACCTGCAGCGCATCCGGAGGGATGTACAAGTCACGGGGCAGCTCCGTGATGGGCTCGCCCTCCACGATGGCAAATGGCATCTCGGTCTGCTGTGGTCGCTCGGGTGCTCGCCCCGCGGCTTCGACCTGTGCGCCAGTGTTCTCGACCAGTTTGAGCTCGGGCTTCACCGGTAAATCATCCCCATCGCCTGATGCACTTCCTCGAGCGTTTGACGGGCCACATCGCGGGCGCGCTCGCACCCTTCGGCGATGATGCCGCGCACGAGGTCGCGATTCTGCTCGAACTCCCGTCCGCGTTCGCGGATCACCGTGATCTCGGCGACGACGGCATCGGCCAGCCGCTTCTTGCAATCGAGACATCCAATGCCGGCCGTTCGGCAGCCCTCTTGCACCCACTCCAAGGTGTCCGCATCAGAGTAAATCTTGTGAAGCTGCCACGCAGGGCATTTTTCGGGGTCGCCTGGATCGGCACGACGGACGCGCGCCGGATCTGTCTGCATCGTCTTGATCTTCTTGACGACCGAATCCGGATCCTCCCGCAATCCGATCGTGTTGCCGTACGACTTGGACATTTTGCGACCGTCCAGCCCCGGCACTTTCGGTGTCGTGGTCAACAAGGCTTCCGGCTCTACGAGGATGCTGCGACCGGTCCCCTCGAGATAGCCGATCAGGCGCTCGCGATCGGCGAGCGTCAGACGGGCGTTGCCATCGAGGAGCGCGCGTGCTTTCTCGAGCGCGCTTACGTCACCCTGCTCTTGATAAAGACGCCGCAACTCCATGTAGCGACTGCCGTTTCGACTGCCCAAGCTCCTCAGAGCCTTTTCCACCTTCAGCTCGAAGTCGCGTTCCTTGCCGTACAAGTAGTTGAACCGACGCGCCACCTCGCGGGTGATCTCGATGTGGGCAACCTGGTCCTCGCCGACCGGAACGAAGGCAGGCTTGTAGAGCAGAATGTCTGCGCTCTGTAACAGCGGATAACCCAGGAAGCCGTAGGTCGCGAGCTCCTTGTCTCGCAATTGTTCCTGCTGATCCTTGTAGGTGGGCACGCGCTCCAGCCAACCGAGCGGCGTGATCATGGAGAGCAGGACGTGTAGCTCGGAATGCTCGGGAACACGCGACTGGATGAACAGCGTGGCGCTCGCGGGATTGATGCCCGCCGCCAGCCAATCGATCACCATTTCCCATACGTTCTCGTTCAGGGACGTAGTGTCGTCATACCCTGTCGTGAGCGCATGGATGTCCGCCACGAAGAAATAACACTCGTACTGATACTGGAGCTCGACCCAGTTCTTCAGCGCGCCGTGGTAATTGCCAAGATGCAGCGCGCCGGTCGGTCGCATGCCCGATAGAACTCGCCGTGTCGTGCTACTCGCTGCGCTCAATGCCGGGAAATCCTCTTGATGCCGATCTGTGCGACTGGAATGCCGAGCTCAGAAGCTCGTACTCCACAATGAATCAATAAGTTACGAGGTATTGTTAATCTTAGGGATAAATTGAGTGGCAGACCCGCATTATACGAGAGCACACCTTACTGAAACACGCTGACGTCACCTTTCCCGGTGCGTACCACGACGGGCGCCGGCCCAGTGAGATCGACCACGCTGGTCGGCTCGAAACCGCAATTCCCACCATCGATCACAGCATCGATGAGGTGGCTCAAGCGCGCCAGGATTTCCCGGGCATCGCTCATGGGCGTTTCCTCTCCTGGCAAGATCAGAGTGGAGCTCATCAGCGGCTCGCCGAGCTGCTCGAGCAGCGCTTGAGGCACGGGATGGTCCGGAACACGGATACCGATCGTCCGGCGCTTCGGATTCTGCAGCCGCTTCGGTGTCTCACGCGTTGCTTGCAGCAGAAAGGTATAGGGGCCGGGCGTGAAGGCCCGTAACGTTCGGTACTGCTGGTTGCTGACACGAGCGTACTTGGCTATCTCCGAGAGATCGCGGCAGACGAGCGTGAAGTGATGATGCTTGTCAACCTGCCGGATACGTGCAATGCGCTCCATCGCAGCCTTGTCTCCAATGTGACAGCCGAGCGCGTAGCTCGAATCCGTCGGATAGGCGACGACACCGCCCTCGCGAATGATCGCCACCGCCTGCCTGATCAGGCGGGGTTGCGGATCCTTCGGGTGAACTTCAAAGTAGCGGCATGACATCGCTGTAGTAAACGCGCAGTGACGCGATTCCGGTTGCCAAGGCGGAGCATCCGTCGGCGCCCGCAGTCTGCTCCGTCAGCCTCCCCACTGTCAGCCTTGTCGCGTACGCGTATGATAAGCCTTTCTCGGCCGCGAGCCTGAAACGACATGCAGCTCTTGTTCGATTTTTTTCCGATCATCGCGTTCTTCGTCGCCTACAAGCTGACGGACATCTATGTCGCCACGGCCGTGATCATCGTGGCGGTGCTCTTACAGACCGCCGTGCAGTGGGTCGTGAACCGCAAGGTCAACTCGATGGCGCTGATCTCCGCCGCGCTGGTGCTCGTATTTGGGGGCCTCACGTTGGCCATCCATGACAAGGCCTTTATCCAATGGAAAGTTACCGTGGTCAATTGGCTGTTTGCCCTCGGCTTCCTGGTTTCTCAGTTCGTGGGCGACAAACCGATCGTCGAACGCATGCTCGGCGAAAAGATCTCGCTCGGTCGAGACCTGTGGCGCAGGCTGAATCTCATATGGGTGGCGTTCTTCTTCTTGCTCGGCGCCTTGAATCTTTACGTCGCTTACAGCTTTGATGAGAACGTCTGGGTGAACTTCAAACTGTTCGGTGTAATCGGCCTGACGCTGCTATTCATCCTCGGACAAGGAATCTGGATCGCTTCCAAGGTTCCTGCAGACTCTTCGAGCTCGACTGAAGCATGACGAACCCGTACGACGCTGCCAGCCGTCCGGCACGCATCCGCGAACGCCTGCGCGCACACCTGGGAGACGCGCAGATTGAGCTTGTCGACGAGAGCCATCTGCATATCGGCCACGCTGGCGCGCGCGAAGGCAAGGGCCATTTTCGTGTGCGCATCGTGTCTGCCCGCTTCGCGGGCCTGAAGCCCCTGCAGCGGCATCGGCTCGTCTTTGACGCTTTGGGCGACATGATGCAGACCGACATCCATGCATTGAACATCACCGCGCTCACGCCCGAAGAAGCAGCCGCGCGGCCCTGAGGTGAACGTTTTTCGTCGCGAGCTGTCCAGCGAGAAGATGCCGCCTCCGACATACCTGTCCTCCTTCAACTCAGCGAGCCTTTCATGTCAATTCGTACGCTCACCGCTACCCTACTTGCCACTAGCTTTCTGCTGAGCGCTTGCAACCGCTCCGATACGCCGCCAGTGCCCGAAAGCGAGGTCATCGCGGTCGTCAACGGCACGCCTATTTCGAGGTCGGAGTTCGAGCTGTACATCGATACGGTAGAACAGCAGTCGGGGCGACACGTCTCCGAAGACCAAAGATCACAACTGCTGGATCAATACATCAGCATGCACTTGGCTGCCGCTGCCGCTGAGTCGGCAGGCTTGCTGAAGCAGCCACAGGTTCACGATCAGCTGAAGCTCGCTCGCCTCAATGTCGTCGTCGACGCGGCGCTGCAGAGGTACTTGGAGGAGCATCCTGTCGCCGACGAAGAGCTCAGGCCGGAGTACGATGCGCAAGTCGCGGCGATGCCGCGCGAGTACCACGCCCGCCATATCCTCGTCGACGACAAAGAAATCGCCGAGGCGATCGCTCGCGAGATTCAGGCGGGCGCCGACTTCGCAAAGCTCGCCCGCGAACGCTCGAAGGACTCCTCGAGTCAGAACGGCGGCGACCTCGGTTGGTTCACAGCCGACACGATGGTGAAACCGTTCGCCGATGCCGTCGTTGCCCTGCAGCCGGGCGAGGTGACCAAGGAGCCGGTGCAGACGCAGTTCGGCTGGCACATCATCAAGCTCGAAGCCTCCCGTGCATCGGTTGCACCGCCGTTCGAGGAAGTCAAGGACCGCGTCAAGCTCCTCGTCCAGCGCAAGAAGCTGCAAGCGTACTTGGACGAGCTGCGTCAGCACGCGAAGATTGAGAAGAGGTTATAGGCTGTGGGGGCGGTTAGACGCATGGTGCTAACCGCGCAATGTGGCCATCACTTCAGCCTCGAGGCGCAGCCGATTTCAGCAACGCGAGAAACGCCGCTTCGTCCAGTATCTCGACGCCTAGCTCCTGGGCCTTCTTGAGCTTCGAACCCGGATCCGCGCCCACGATGACGTACGATGTCTTCTTCGAGACACTGCTCGAGACCTTGCCACCGAGCGCGACGATGCGCTTGCTCGCCTCGTCGCGGCTCATGGAATCCAACGTACCGGTGAGAACGAATGTCTTGCCGCTGAGTGGCCCTTCCTGAGCCGCGGACCTGCGCTGCATGTCCGGCCAGCGCACCCCGTGTGCCCGTAAGGCACGAATGACCTCGCGGTTATGAACCTGATCGAAGAAGTGTCGCACGTGCGCAGCGACGACGGGACCGACATCCGGTGTCTCCTGGATTTGCTCGATCGTCGCTTCCTCGAGCGCCTCGAGCGTACCGAAGTGCTCGGCTAGCGCAGCGGCAGTCGCTTCGCCGACGTCGCGAATGCCGAGCGCATACAGGAACCGCGGCAAGGTCGTGTTCTTGCTTCGCTCCAGCGCCGCAACGAGCTTCGCAGCCGATTTCTCACCCATCCGCTCGAGGCTCGCGAGCTGCTCGACGGTCAGCGCATACAGATCCGCTGGGTTGCGCACCAGCCCACGGTCTACGAGCTGATCGATGATCTTGGTGCCAAGACCGTCGATATCGAGCGCGCGACGGCTGGCGAAATGCCGCAGCGATTCCTTGCGCTGCGCCGGACAAAACAATCCGCCGGTGCATCGCGCGATCGCTTCCCCTTCTTCTCTTTCGACATCTGCGCCACAAACGGGGCAATGCGCTGGCAGCTCCACAATCCGCGCATTCGGAGGACGGCGATCGAGAATGACTTTGACCACCTCTGGGATCACATCGCCCGCACGCCGCACGACGACGGTATCGCCGATGCGAATGTCCTTGCGACGCACTTCGTCCATGTTGTGTAGCGTGGCGTTACTGACTGTCACACCACCGACGAACACTGGCTCTAGCCGTGCAACCGGCGTCAGCGCGCCGGTTCGTCCAACCTGAAACTCCACGTCGCGTACGATGGTGTGCTCTTCGTGAGCGGGAAACTTGTGCGCAATCGCCCAGCGTGGCGCCCGCGCGACGTAACCAAGCTCGCGCTGCAGGACGAAACGGTTGACCTTGTAGACGACACCGTCGATCTCATACGGCAGCGACTCCCTACGTGCCGCGATCTCGCGGTAGTACTCGAGACACCCCTGCGCTCCCATGACGACGCGCACGAGCGGCGAGATCTTCAGCCCCCACTCCCTGAGCTGCTCGAGGGCATCGCTGTGCCGCGGCGGCACAGTCCATCCCTGAACCTCGCCCAATCCGTAGAAGAACACATCGAACGGTCGCGTCGCAGCCAATCTCGGATCGAGCTGCCGCAGACTACCTGCCGCGGCATTGCGTGGATTCGCGAACGTGCGCTCTCCTCTCGCCAAGGCGCGCTCGTTCAGGGCCTTGAAGCCAGCAATGGGCATGAATACTTCACCGCGGACCTCCAGCACCTCCGGCGCCTTGCCGCGTAGCTCGATCGGCACGGCTTTGATCGTGCGCACATTGTGAGTCACGTTCTCGCCGCGCAGACCGTCGCCGCGAGTTGCCGCCAGCACGAGGCGGCCTTTCTCGTAACGAAGGCTGACGGCGACTCCGTCGATTTTGGGCTCGGCCGCGTACTCGATGTCGGCGTCGGTTTCGAGTCGCTCTCGCACCCGACGATCGAATGCGATCACGTCCTCGTCGGTGAACGCATTGTCGAGCGACAGCATCGGCACTTTGTGTACGACTTCCTCGAGCCCGCTGACGGGCGCCGCACCGACGCGCTGCGTGGGAGAGTCCGGTGTGATGAGCTCAGGAAACTGTGTTTCGAGCGCCTTGAGCTCTTGCATGAGCCGATCGTACTCGGCGTCGGAAATCTCGGGATCGTCGAGCACGTAGTAGCGGTAGTTGTGGTGCTCGATCTGGCGGCGCAACTCGCGCGCACGTGCAGCCGCGCTAGACAGGTCGCTCATCATGCGCCCTCCTCGCTGCGCTGCTCGTGGCACGGCTGCACCGCGACAAAGCATGCAGCGGCGCCCGTTGCACCGAACGAGCCGCCTCGATTCGCGCGAAAAAACAGAATCATGCTCCTGCCCTTGGGACTCGGCGCGAGTCCTGTCCGGGAGAGAGTCCGAGCGCCTCAGATGGTCTCATCGGTCCGCTCACCCGCGAGACGTCGCTCGGCTGTGCGTACGCTCGAACTCGCGTACCTCTTGGCGCATCTGCTCGATGCGATAAACAGTGAGCGGCGCGCCGCGATCGTCCTGCAACGTGCCGCCGAGACGTTCCTGCAGTCGACGAGCACATGCAACCAACTCGTTCAGAGCGTGTATGCTCGACACTGGACCCGGTAGTTGTGCAAACAACGTGAGCCCGCGATATTGGGTGTTGCCCATCGACTCGAGCTCGAACGTGCCCGGCTCCACCATGTTCGCCACTGAAAAAATGCTCGTGCCATCGTCGTGCAGACGATGGAAGATGTGATACTTGCCGTACTGCAAGGACTCCGAGGCGAACGCCTCGAGGAGCCGTGCGCCATCGTAGCGATGCGGCGCAGCCGCAAGGCGCAAGGCCAAGATCTTCTGATATTCGATCGTTGCGGAAGTCGGCGTTTCCGTGCCCTCGTGCAATGGCGTGGCCCCTGCCGGCTCGCCTTCCGACGCTGCTTGCTCCTCTGGCAGTGACTCATCCTGTTGTTGTGTGTCGAGCCTCTCCTCGGTTTCGATGGGGTCCGAGAGCGTCGGCTCGATACGCCCGCGCCAGCCAGCTCGAGCGCCGCGGTCCAGAGGTGCTGGCTGCGCTTGGTTCTCACGCACGATCGTTCGGGGATAGGCACCCGTATTCGCTATGAGCGGCGTAGCCACGTGCGGCTCATGGCCTTCTGGAGCCTCCCTATCTTGGGCATCGTCGTCCGACATGCCTACATGCGGTTCCTCTCCAGCCGGCGCCTGTGCCTCGACTGCGTCGCCCGACGTCACATCGAGCACGGGCTCGCGCCGAGTGCCCGGCGCGCTCGTACGCCGCCCCCAGAGGTAGATGGCGGCCATCAAGACGATCGCGAAACCGATCAGTATCCAGCGCAGCTCAGGCATACGAAGCTCGGGGCCCGTCTCTCCTACATCGCTGCCAAACGCACGGCCTCATCCACGTCAACGGCGACCAAGCGCGAGACGCCTGGCTCGTGCATGGTGACGCCAATCAAGTGCGTGGCGAGCTCCATCGTGGTCTTGTTATGGGTGATGAAGATGAACTGCACCCTGTTCGACATCTCCCTGACGGTCTCGCAGAAACGCCCGACGTTGTTGTCGTCGAGCGGCGCGTCCACCTCGTCGAGCAAACAGAACGGCGCCGGATTGAGCTCGAAGATGGAGAACACGAGCGCCACTGCGGTGAGCGCTTTCTCGCCGCCTGAGAGCTGGCTGATCGTGGAGTTTCGCTTGCCGGGCGGGCGTGCCATGATCGATACGCCCGCGTTCAAGACATCTTCTCCCGTCAGCTCGAGATAGGCATGGCCGCCGCCGAAAAGACGTGGGAAGCGCTCCTTTAATCCGGCGTTGACTCGATCGAACGTGTCCTGGAAACGCGATCGGGTTTCCTTGTCGATCTTCCGAATCGCCTTCTCCAGTGTCTCGAGCGCTTCGGTCAGGTCCTTGTATTGCCGATCGAGGTATTCCTTGCGCTCGGACTGCTCCTTGAACTCGTCGATCGCTGCCAAGTTTACTTGACCAAGGCGTTCGATTTTTTGCGTGAGATCGAGCAGGGTTTCCTCCCACGCGGCAACGTTCGCCTCCGGCGGCATTTCCCGGTAGACGGTTTCGAGGTCGAACTGCGTCGCCTTGAACTGCTCGACCAATGTCTCGCGCCGAACCTTGAGCTCCTGAGCCGCCATGCGCACCTCCTCCATGTGCCTGCGTGCTTCTTCGACTGCAGTCTCCGCTTCCATGCGGCTTTGATCCAACGAGCGCATGCGACTTTCTGCGCCCGCCAGCGCTTCGCGTGCGGCCGCCAGCTCCTGCTCGACTTCGAGGCGCTGCTGCAGCGCTGTCTCGAGCGTGGCGCTCAATTCCTCGAGCGGCTCGTCGCCTTCGGCGAGCTGGCGCGTCAGCTCCTCGCGACGCGCTTGCAGCTGCGACAGCTGTTGACGAAGACGTTCGATCCCGGAGGAGATCGAGCTCAGCGCCGAGCGCTTGGACTCGAGGCGGATGGCGATCTCCTGGGCGCTTTCGCGATCGCGCTGCGCCTGCGAGCGCTTTTCCGCCAGATCCTGCCGCAACTCGTCACGGCGCTGTTCCAGCTCGGCGCGCGTGCGCTCGAACTGCTCCATCGCCTCGAGGCCTTCTTGCAGGCGGGCCCGTGCTTCCGCAATGGACTCTGCGAGCGCCTCGTGCTCCCGATCGATCTCTGCAATTTCGGTCTCAATCCGCCGTAGACGCTCAGCAGTTTGCTCGGCCTTCGTACGCAACGCGCCGATCTGGGCGCTGAGCTCGCTGTGCGTGCGATGGAGCTGATTCACTTCCGACTGGAGCTCGTCGCGCCGTTGCTCTTGCTCCCGCAGCCGGTCGCGCGTTGCTGCCAGCTCCGCCTGCAAAGCTTGCAGGCGCTCTTCCGCCGCAGCCACGACCTCGCGCAACTCGCGCATCTCTTTCTCGCGCTCGATGACGCCTGCATGCACGTCTTGATCACGACTGACCCGCAACCACTCGCGTCCGATCCACACACCGTCGCGCGTGATCACCGATTCTCCGTCGCGCAGCGTGTGACGACGCTCGAGCGCCTCGTGCAAGGTATCGACCGCAATGATCCCGCTTAGCATGGCGGCGATCGCCGCCGGGCCCTGCACGCGCGCGAGCAGGAGCTCGCGATCAACGTTCGCTGGACGAGCGCCACCTTCGGTGAAGAAGCTCACCGATCCGACGTGCAAGGATTCGAGCTGGCTTGCGATCGCATCGATCGTCTCGACCGACACGGCCTCGAGGTAGGCACCGAGCACGGTCTCGACGGCGCGTTCCCAGCCCGGCTCGACAGTCAGCTGTTGCGCCAGCCGCGGACGCTCGTTGAGCATGTGTGCAGCCAGCCACTCCGTCACCTTGCCTTGCGCCAGACCAAGCGCAGCCTGCTGCAGCGCCTGTAAGGACATGAGCTTGCCTTGCGCGACCTGCAGCTCCTGTCGTGCTCGATCGACCGCCCCGACGAGCTCGCGCTCGCGTTCGCGCGACCGCTGTAGCTCCTCTGCCAGCTCGCGTAAGATTTCGCTGCCACGCTCGCCGCGTTCGCGCACCTCGCCTTCCTCGTTCTCGAGCTGCACGATGCGCTCGGTGACCTCGACGCCGCGCAGCTCCTCGAGTTCGAGCGACAAGCGCTCGCGCTGCGCGGCGAGCCGCGTCAGCTGATGCTCGAGCTGCTCGATGCGCGCGCGCTCGACTTGAGTCTTCTCGCTCGCAGCGCGCGAGTCGCGGTTGAACTCATCCCAGCGCTCCTGCCACGCTTGCATGGCCTCTTCCGCCGCAGCGAGCGCGCTCGCGGACTGTTGCTCGCGCTCCTTTGCAGCGATCAACCCAGGCTCCAGCTCCTCGAGCTCGCGCTTTAGTTCGTCGATCTGCGCCTCATCGCGCTCGAGATGAACTCGCGCCTCCTCTGCTCCGCTTTCTGCCTGCTCCAGATCTTGCTGTTGACGCTGGCGAAGCTCCCTGCGGTGCTGGATCGATTGCTCCGTGCGCGAGATCTCTGCGCCGATCTGGTAATAGCGACCTTGCACGGCATTCAACGCCTCGGACTTCTCCGTGAAATCCTCGCGCGCCGCCTCGATCGCGGACTCAATCGAGCGCAGCTGCGCGATCGCAGCTTGCAGCGCCGTGTCGCGCTCTCGCAGGGCGCCTTCCTTGTCGTGCAGGTCTTGATCGATGGCGCGCAGTCGCAGCGCGATAAGCTCGGCTGTGATCTTGCGTTCTTCTTGTTTCAACGCCTGGTAGCGGCGCGCCGTTGCGGCTTGCCGCTGCAAGTGCCGCAGCTGCTTGTCGACCTCCTCGCGCACGTCGTTCAGGCGCTCGAGATTCTCCCTTGTATGGGCAATGCGATTCTCGGTCTCGCGCCGGCGCTCTTTGTACTTCGAGATACCTGCGGCTTCCTCTATGAAACCGCGCAGCTCCTCGGGGCGGGCCTCGATGACCCGCGAGATCATGCCTTGCTCGATGATCGCGTAGCTGCGTGACCCTAAGCCCGTCCCCAGAAAGAGCTGGGTGATGTCCTTGCGACGACAGCGGGTGCCGTTCAGAAAGTACGCGGACGTGCCGTCACGCGAGACGACACGTTTGAGTGATACCTCCGCAAAACCGGCGTACTGGCCACCGAGCTGACCGTCAGAGTTATCGAATACAAGCTCGACCGAGGCGGTTCCGACGGGCTTGCGCGAGCTGGAGCCGTTGAACACGACATCCGCCATGGAATCGCCGCGCAGATGCTTCGCCGAGATCTCGCCCATTACCCAGCGCACGGCGTCGATGATGTTCGACTTACCGCAGCCGTTCGGGCCGACGATGCCGGTCAGGTTGCTGGGAAAAGTGACAGTGGTCGGGTCCACGAAGGACTTGAACCCGGCCAGTTTGATCTTACTTAGTCGCATTGCGCTCCTGCGCGCCGATATAGGCAGCCGCCGTTATACGTATATGGTATCGCTCGAGCGCACGGCATGAGTCGCCAGGCATGCAACCGCTCGGGCGAGCGGTCGCGGCGCGGGCGTTCCCGAGTTCGGGGCCCGAGCGAGGTTGGACATTCACTTTAGTTTATGTGAATGCAACCCGGCTGACACGCGCGCTGAGAGGCAAATCCAAGGTTTTTTCTTGCTCGAGGTGCCCGGAGCACCCGGCTGTACGCCCGGTGCTGCGTCTGTATAATCGCGGCCCTCGTGTGTAGTGACCTGCCCGAAAAGCCGCTAAGCCGGCTGGGCGCGGAGGCTCTATCAATGGCCGTGAAGAAACCGTCTGCAAAGGTGACCAAGGCCAAGAAGACTGTCGCCAAGAAGGCCGAAACCGCCAAGAAGGCGGCACCGGCGAAGAAGTCGGCAGCTCGGACGAAACCTGCCGCGTCGACACGCGTAGCTGCGGTCAAGAAGACGTCCAAGGAGACGGCGAAGACCGCATCTGCTGTGAAGGCGAAGGCCGCCAAGAGCGCGGCTGCGGCGCCAGCACCAGCACCGAGTGAGCCGGTCGTCACGACCACACCCGAACCGACCCCGAAGCCGGTCTCTCCGACTCCGGCTCCGGCAGAGACGAACATCGACCCGAAACCCGAAATGTCCCTTGACCCTGACATCAGCAACGACACCGACGCGGACGACGTCGATCAAGACCAAGATCATGACGCGTACGAGTCGAGCCTTCTTGCGGGTCCGCGCAACGTAAAGCCGTACATCCCGAAGCGCGGCGAGCAGTACATGAGCAAGGAGCAGCTGGAGCACTTCCGGCAGATCCTGCTCAATTGGAAGCGCGATCTCATGGAAGAAGTCGACCGCACCATGCTTCACCTGAAGGATGAAGCGGCCAACTTCCCGGATCCGAACGACCGCGCAACCCAGGAATCCGAGTTCAGCCTGGAGCTGCGGACTCGGGATCGGGAGCGCAAGCTCATCCGTAAGATCGACGAGGCGCTCAAGCGCATCGAGGACGGCACTTACGGCTACTGCATGGAGACCGGAGAAGAGATCGGCATCAAGCGGCTCGAAGCCCGCCCTGTCGCGACACTGTGCGTGGAGGCTCAGGAACGTCGCGAGCGGCTCGAGAAGCAGTACGGCGACCGCGACGATCGGTATCGATAGGCAACCGGGCTACGGGCTACAGGCAGCGCCAAGCTAGAGATGTCGCCTCCTCACTTGGACTGATCACGCCGTAGCCCGTAGGCCGTGAGCGCGCTCCCCTACCGCGGTCGCTTCGCTCCTTCGCCAACCGGGCCTCTTCATTTCGGCTCGCTCGTGACGGCCGTCGCGAGCTATTTGGATGCTCGTGCAGCTGGCGGCGAGTGGCTGATTCGAATTGAAGACCTTGATCCACCGCGGGTTGTTCCGGGCAGCGCCGATGCCATTCTTCGCACGCTCGAAGCCTTTGGCTTTGAATGGGATGGTTCCATCCTGTATCAAAGTGATCGTACGGAGGCCTACGAGGCCGCGCTCGCCCGCCTGATCGAGCAAGGAGTGGCGTACCCTTGCTCCTGTACGCGCACGGAAATCCAGGCAGCACAGCAACATCGCGCGAACGCTGACGAGTTGTTCTACCCCGGCTGGTGCCGTAGCGGTCCGCGCAATCCCGACCGTGCGCTGGCCTTTCGCGTGCGTGTCCCAGCCGCACCGATCCATTTTCACGACCTGCTCCAAGGTCCAATCGAAGTCGATCTCGCCAAGAGCACCGGCGATTTCGTCATCCGTCGCCGCGACGGCTACTTTGCTTATCAGCTCGCAGTCGTCGTCGACGACGCGGCTCAAAACATTACCCATGTCGTCAGAGGAGCCGACCTGCTGGCTAGCACACCTCGGCAGCTCCTGCTTCAAAACTATCTCGGCCTTTCGCATCCCACGTACGCACATGTGCCTCTAGTCACCGACGAGAATCGGATCAAACTGTCCAAATCCGCCGGTGCCGGCGCCCTGGATCTTCGCGATCCAAGCCTGGAACTGTGGCGTGCACTACGATTTCTGCGGCAATCGCCGCCATTTGAACTGCGTCTAAGCGGGGTGTCCACGCTGTGGGACTGGGCCATTCGGAACTGGCAACCGCAGTTACTGTGCGGAATTCGAGGCGCCGTGATCGAGCGGTCTTGGTCGAGCCACTAGATACAACTGAACCATAGGAGCAGGGGTAAATGACTATGAACGGGCTTGAAGCACGACCGGTTGCTAGCTCCGGGTTACTCCGAGGGACCTCTACCATGAGCGAGTCGAGGGTAATCAAGAAATATCCGAATCGGCGTCTGTACGACACCGTCGAGAGCCGATACATCACGCTCGCAGATATCCGGCGTCTCGTGATGGAGAAGGTCGACTTTGTCGTGATCGACAAGAAGTCGCAAGAAGACATCACTCGATCCATCCTGCTTCAAGTGATCGCCGAGCAAGAGCACACCGGCGAACCGCTCATGAGTCAGGATTTCCTTGCCCAGATCATTCGCTCCTACGGTGGAGAGATGCGCACCTTCGTAGGCAGTTATCTGGAACAAAGCTTGAAGCTGCTCGCCAGCCAGCAACAGCAGCTCCAGGACAACATACGCGAGATGGTCGGCGAGGAAGCCGAAGACGCGATCGCAACCCTCACACGACACAACTTCGAACGCTGGCGCGCGATGCAAGATGAAGTCTTCAAAGCGATGGCCAACGGCACAGGCTCACCGCCCCCGCGTCCCGAGGGCAGCGAAGCTTCCAGGGAAGAACGTCTTTGATTTGTCGCCAGAGGCTCGATAGGTAGGAGAGCGATCCGCACGTGCCGCCAGCGCGAAGCGCCGGCGCACGTCGGCCGCTCGTCTTCCTCAAGCGGCGTCGATGTTGCGCATGCTGAGACGGATGCGTCCTTGGCGATCAACTTCCAGCACTTTCACACGGATGATATCGCCTTCCTTGAGCTTATCGCTGACGCGCTCCACACGCTCGTCGGAGATCTGCGAAATGTGGACCAAGCCGTCCTTGCCCGGGAGTATCGTCACGAGCGCGCCAAAGTCCATGAGCCGCACGACGCGGCCTTCGTAGACACGACCCACCTCGACGTCGGCCGTGATGAGCTCGATGCGCCGTTGCGCCTCGCGTCCGGACACACCGTCGACAGACGCGATCTTGATCGTGCCGTCGTTCTCGATGTCGATGCTCGTGCCCGTCTCTTCCGTGATCGCGCGGATGACGGCACCGCCCTTGCCGATGACGTCGCGGATCTTCTCCGGGTCGATCTTGATCGTGATGATCGAAGGCGCCCATTCGGACATGTTCGCGCGCGGCTCGGCGAGGACCTTGTCCATCTCATCCAGGATGTGCAAACGCGCCTCGCGCGCCTGCTCGAGCGCGATCTGCATGATCTCCCTGGTGATGCCGTTGATCTTGATGTCCATTTGCAGCGCGGTGACACCGGTGCGCGTGCCCGCGACCTTGAAGTCCATATCACCCAAATGGTCCTCGTCACCAAGGATGTCCGTGAGCACCTCGAAGCGATCACCCTCTTTGACCAACCCCATCGCAACCCCGGCAACGGCAGCCTTGATCGGCACCCCGGCATCCATCAGCGATAGGCTGGTGCCGCAAACGGTCGCCATCGAGCTCGAGCCGTTCGATTCGAGAATCTCGGAGACGACGCGGATGACGTACGGGAACGTGGTCATGTCCGGCATCACCGCCGCGATACCGCGCTTGGCCAGATTGCCGTGACCGATCTCGCGTCGTTTCGGCGAGCCGAGCATGCCGGTTTCGCCGACGCTGAACGGCGGAAAGTTGTAATGGAGCATGAACGGCTCCTTGCGTTCCCCGCTGAGCGCATCGACGATTTGCGCATCGCGACCCGTGCCGAGCGTCGTGACAACGAGTGCCTGCGTCTCGCCACGGGTAAAGAGCGCCGAGCCATGAGTGCGCGGGAGCAAGCCGGTCCTGATTGAAATCGGACGCACAGTCTTGGTGTCGCGACCGTCGATGCGCGGCTCGCCCGCCAGAATGCGCTCCCGCACGATGCGATATTCGAGATCGCCGAATTCCTTGGCGACCTCCTCCGGCGTGAAGCGGGCATCTTCCCCGCTTGCGAGCGCTGCGATCGCTGCTTCGCGGATCTCCTGAATCCGCGCGCGGCGCTGCTGCTTCTCGATGATCTTGTAGGCATCCTTCAGGTCAGCTTCCACTTGGGCCGCGAGCGCCGCCGCGAGCTCCTCATTCGGCTCCGGTGGCTTCCAATCCCAAGCGGGCTTACCGGCCAGTGCCTTCAGCTCATTGATGGCCTGAATGGCAACCTGCATTTGCTCGTGGCCAAACATGACCGCGCCGAGCATGACGTCTTCCGGCAGCACCTTGGCTTCCGACTCGACCATCAGCACGGCCTCGCTCGTGCCGGCGACCACTAGATCGAGCTGCGACTCCTTAAGCTGCGAATTCGTGGGGTTGAGGATGTACTGACCGTCCTTATAGCCGACCTTGGCCGCCCCGATCGGGCCATTGAACGGAACGCCGGACAGCGCCAGCGCCGCCGAAGCGCCGAGCATCGCGGGGATGTCCGGATCGACGTCCGGATTGAGCGACAGCACCGTCGCGACGATTTGAATCTCGTTGTGGAAACCTTCCGGGAAGAGCGGCCGGAGGGGGCGATCGATGAGACGTGAGGTCAGCGTTTCCTTCTCGGACGGACGGCCTTCGCGCTTGAAGAATCCGCCCGGGATGCGTCCAGCGGCATATGTCTTTTCGACATAGTTGACGGTCAGCGGAAAGAAATCCTTACCGGGGTCGGCCTCCTTACGCGCAACTGCCGTGACTAGGACGACTGTATCGGCCATCGTGACGAGAACCGACCCGTCTGCCTGTCTGGCGAGTTCGCCCGTTTCTAACGTGACCTCGTGTTGACCATAGGCAAAGGATTTCTTGATTGCGCTCACGACGTTTCCTACGCCGGCGTGACTGCGCCGGCTACTACGACTGCTGAAGAAACACAAAAGCCGCCACAGCCCTTCGATTCGACCGTACGCTGCGGATTCTGTTGCAGAATCATCACGACGGGATCGGAGCGACCGGGCGGCTGGGATGGGTGGCTATCGATCGTGCGAATTGACCAAGTGCGTTCGGTACGACGTTCTAGCGCCGCAAACCAAGCCGAGAAACGATGTCCTGATAGCGCTCGGGAGCAGTACGTTTCAGGTAGTCGAGGAGCTTGCGCCGTTGATTGACCATCCTGAGCAGACCGCGGCGCGAGGCGTGATCGCGCTTGTGCGTGCTGAAGTGCTCGCCAAGACCGTTGATTCGCGCTGACAACAGCGCAATCTGGACCTCCGGCGACCCGGTGTCCTTGCTGTTGCGCCGATACTGCTCGACGATTTCGCACTTCTGCTCGCGTGACAATGCCATTGTTGCCCAATCCTCGATAAGGCCCCGTCCAGGAGCCTGCATCTATTTTAACTCAGCCCATTTAAAGAGGCGCGCATTGTACTCGCGCGGCCGATAATCTCAAGCAAAACCGCGATATTACGCACCTTGAACGGCCCGGCTCGCACCCGCCCGTCCCTCGGGCTCTGGTCGTACGAACAATCGCACCGGTCTCATACGGTTCCCGGGCTGCGTCTCGACCAACCCTAGAAAGCGCCCTCCCGTGCCGTAAGCCCGCGCTTGCCCAACGAATTTGCCGGATCCGGGCCACTCGACAGTCTGTCCGAAGAGCACGCGACGTTCCGCGTCGCCAGCCAGATCCACCCGCGGCAGGTCACTGAACGCCATGTCGGGGGCAAGCAGCACGGCGTCCCGCTCGTTGCTGCTCATTCTGGTGAGATCCTCGATGGTGTACATCGGAAACCCACCGAAGGGATCCACGCTCAGGCGGCGCAGCTCCTCTACGTGCCCGAGGGTGCCCAGACGCGCGGCGATGTCCTCTGCGAGCGTGCGAACGTACGTGCCCTTCGAGCAATGGACCTCGAACTCGAGCACCTCGCCACTGTATGCGATGCGCTGCAGGTTGCGAAGGACGATGCGACGGGGAGCACGATCGACCGTGATTCCGCGCCGAGCCAGCTCATAAAGACGTTTCCCTTCGAACTTGAGGGCCGAATGCATGGGAGGGATCTGCGTCTGCTCTCCCTCAAACCCCTTCAGAACCCGATCGACATCCTCCACCGTCAGCGCTGGGACAGGCGCGCGCTCGACGATCGGCGACTCACGATCGCCCGATTCCGTGCGTGCGCCAAGCCGCACCCGCACGCGGTAAGTCTTACCAGCGCCCAGCAGTCGGCCGCACACCTTGGTGGCCTGGCCGAAGGCCACTGGCAACATGCCTGACGCGAGGGGATCGAGACTACCGGCGTGCCCGGCCTTGCGGGCACCGAAAAGTCTTCGTGCCTCCTGCAGTGCGGCGTTCGACGACCTTCCGATCGGCTTATCGAGCAGCAGAATGCCGTCGACATCGCGGTAAGAACGACTTGGCTTGGACATCGAACGAACGTTTATTCGCCCTCTGACTGCTCAGCCTGACGGCGCCTGGCCTCATCTTCCTTCACGGCTTGATTGATCAGCTCCGTGAGCCTTGCTCCGCCCTCGATGAGCTCGTCCTTGACGAAACGCAGCTCCGGACTATGCCGCAGACCCAGCGCACGACCTACCGGGCCGCGCAGCTGGGGCGCTGCCTTGTCGAGGATCGCCTGGGCCTCTCCCGAATCCCCCAGCACGGAGTAATAAACCGTTGCGTACGCAAGATCGCTCGACATGCGCACCTCGGTCACCGTGACCATGCCGAGCCGAGGGTCGCGCAGCTCGCGGCGCATGATCTCGCTCAGCGCGCGCTGTAGTTGCTGCGCGACGCGGCGACTTCGCGGATAGGATTTCGATGGCATAGAAGATTTCCGATGTGGCGCGCTCGTCGAGGTGAAAACGATCGCGCGCCGGCCTGAGTTCGACGGGCAGCCCGCCGGCATGCCGGCGGGCTAGGCAGTGCTTGGTCCGAAAAACGTTACACCGTCCGCGCAACCTCGATGCGCGAGTAGCACTCGATTTGATCGCCGACTCGCACGTCGTTGTAGCCGCGGACCGCGATACCGCACTCCATGCCCGCGCGCACCTCATTGACGTCGTCCTTGAAGCGGCGTAGCGATTCGAGCTCGCCTTCGAAGATAACCACGTTATTACGCAACACGCGGATCGGGTTGTTGCGACGGACATGGCCGTCGACAACCATGCAGCCGGCCACAGTGCCGAACTTGCTCGAGCGGAACACCTCGCGTACCTCTGCGAGCCCGATGATCTGCTCCTTGATCTCTGGCTCGAGCATGCCCGCCACCGCCTGTTTCACATCCTCGATTGCCTCGTAGATGATGCTGTAGTAGCGGACGTCGACACCGGTCTCCTTGATCATGTTGCGAGCGGCATTATCCGCACGCACATTGAAACCAATGATGCGAGCATTCGACGCGTGCGCCAAGGTAACGTCCGACTCGGTGATGCCACCGATGCCGCTCGAGATCACTTTGACCGCAACCTCGTCCGTCGACAGCTTCGTCAAGGCATCGCGCAGCGCCTCGGCGGTACCCTGCACATCCGCCTTGAGCACGATCTGAATCGTCGCGGTCTTGCCATCGCCCATCTGCGACAGCATGTCTTCGATCTTGGTCGGCGCTTGCTTGGCAAGCTTCGTGTCGCGGAACTTGCCTTGGCGATAGAGCGCCACCTCACGCGCCTTGCGTTCGCTCTCGACGACAAGCAACTCGTCACCTGCCTTCGGTGCGCCCGACAAACCGAGCACGACGACTGGCGAGGAGGGGCCGGCTTCCGTCACCTGCTGTCCGGTCTCGTTGAACATCGCACGCACACGTCCGAACTCTTGACCGGCAATGATCGGGTCGCCCGGCTTGAGCTTGCCACGCTTGATCAGCACGGTCGCAACCGCGCCGCGTCCCTTCTCCACGGCCGACTCGATTACGACACCGGCTGCCGGACCGCTATGAGCTGCCTTGAGCTCGAGCAGCTCAGCCTGCAGGGAAATCGCATCGAGGAGCTCGTCGATGCCCTGCCCCGTGCGCGCCGATACCTGGACGTACAGAGTATCGCCGCCCCACTCCTCGGGAATCAGGTTCTGCTGGGCAAGCTCGTTGCGCACGCGATCCGGGTCTGCCTCGGGCTTGTCCATCTTGTTGATTGCGACGACGATGGGTACTTCCGCAGCCCGCGCGTGCTGGATCGCCTCGATCGTTTGCGGCATGACACCGTCGTCGGCTGCAACCACCAGCACGACGATATCCGTGACCTGCGCACCCCGTGCGCGCATGGCGGTGAACGCCGCGTGACCGGGCGTATCGAGAAACGTGATCAAGCCCTTGTCAGTCTTCACCTGGTAAGCGCCGATGTGCTGCGTGATTCCGCCAGCTTCACCTGCAGCAACCTTCGTGCGGCGGATGTAGTCGAGCAGCGAGGTCTTGCCGTGGTCGACGTGACCCATGACCGTGACCACCGGCGGGCGCGGTGCCAGTTCGACCGATTCGTCGAGCGCCTGCAAATCCTCCTCGATCGCACTCTCGCGAACGAGCACCGGCGTGTGACCGAACTCTTCGACGACGAGCACGGCGGTATCCTGGTCGATGGGCTGATTGATCGTCGCAATCACACCCATGTTCATCATCGTCTTGATGACTTCGTTCGCCTTCACGGCCATTCGCTGGGCGAGCTCCCCGACCGTGATCGTCTCGCCGATCTGCACCTTCAGCTTGACGGGTGCAGCCGGGCGCTCGAAGCCGTGCTGAGTGGCGACGTTGAGCTGTAGCGGACGACGCGACCGCGCTGCCTGTGACTGCTTCTTTTTCTTGAAACGCGCGCTCGCATCGCTCGAGACGTGCAACTCCTGGCGTCGCGGTGCCGGCTCGCGCTCGCGTTCACGTTCGCGTTGACGCTCCTGTGCTCGAGCGGCCTCGACAGCCTGGGCTGCCGCAGCTTGAATGGCTGCCAGCGCAGCTTCGCGCAGCTCGGCTTCCGTTTTCTCGCGCAACAAGCGTTCGTTCTCCTCGGCCAGCCTGCGCGCTTCCTCTTCCGCGCGACGTTGAGCCTCGGCTTCCGCCTCCTCGCGGCGACGGCGTTCCTCCGCCTCGCGCGCTTCGGCTTCCGCGCGCTCGCGATCGGCGTCAAGCTGTTGCTCCGCGGCAGCCGCTTCTTCTTGAGCTTGCGGCTGCGGCGCCGCCTGCACCAGCTGCTCGGCCTGCTGCCGTTGCTTTTCCGCTTCTTGTTGCTGATGTTCCTGCTGAGCGCGCTCTTGCTCCGCGCGTTCCTGCTGGGCACGCTGCTGGGCGCGTTCCTGCTGAGCGCGGGCCTGCTCCTCCAGGACGCTGCGGTTGAGATACGTCTTCTTGCGGCGCACCTCCACGTTGACCGTGCGCGAACGGCCTTGTGCCGATGCCACCTTGATCTCGCCTTGAGACTTGCGCTTCAACGTGATCTTGCGAGGCGCAGGATCGTCCCCCCGGCCACGAGCGCGGCGCAGATACGTCAACAGTTCCATCTTGGCCTCGTCGCTGATCGTGTCGTCGGCGCCGGACACACGAATGCCCGCTTCATCGAGCTGCATCAGCAAGCGCTCGACCGGCACTTTCAGCACTTCGGCAAACTGGCTAACCGTCACATCCGCCATGAACCGCCCTCCGCGTTCCGTCCGGACAGCCACGAACCTCCGCCATTCGCCCGGAACGGCGGCTTCAAGACTCGACACCCACCGGGCACTGTCGTCGTTCGTCTATCCGTCATCTTTATCCAAGAATAAGTCGGGCCGCGCTCGTCTCAAGCCTGCTGTCCCTGTCCAGCCGACTCGAACCAATGTTTGCGCGCAGCCATGATGAGCGCTCCGGCACGTTCCGCATCGATGCCCTCGATTTCCAGCAGATCGTCGACCGACTGCTCTGCGAGGTCTTCGCGCGTCACGATGCCGCGGATCGCCAGCTCCTTGGCCAAGCGCTCGTCCATGCCCTCGACCTGCAGCAAGTCCTCTGCGGGCTTGGCATTGCGGAGCTTTTCCTCGCTCGCAATGGCTTGGGTGAGCAGCACATCGCGGGCCCGACTACGCAGCTCCTTGACGATCTCCTCGTCAAACTCCTCGATGTCGCTCAGCTCCGAAGCAGGTACGTAGGCGATCTCCTCGATCGTGGAGAACCCTTCCTGTACGAGGATCTGCGCCACGTCCTCATCGACATCGAGCTGCTCCATGAACATTTGCATGAGCTGACGCGACTCGCCCTCGCTCTTCTCCTCGGCCGCCTGCTCCGTCATGACGTTGAGCTCCCAGCCGGTGAGCTCGCTGGCGAGTCGAATGTTCTGTCCACCGCGACCGATCGCCTGTGACAGCTTCTCCTCGGTGACGGCGATGTCCATGGAGTGCGAGTCTTCGTCAACGATGATCGACACCACCTCCGCCGGCGCCATCGCGTTGATGACAAACTGGGCAGGATTCTCGTCGTACAGAATGATGTCGACGCGCTCGCCGGCGATCTCGTTGGACACCGCCTGCACGCGCGAACCCCGCATCCCGACGCACGCTCCGACGGGGTCGATCCGCGGGTCATTGCTCTTGACTGCAATTTTTGCGCGAACTCCCGGATCGCGAGCCGCGCCGAGGATCTCGATGAGGCCTTGTCCGACCTCCGGCACCTCGAGCTTGAACAGCTCAATGAGGAACTCCGGGGCGGTACGCGAGAGAAAAAGCTGCGGACCTCGCGGCTCGGAACGGACCTCTTTCAGGTACGCCTTGATGCGATCCTGCGCCCGGATCGGCTCGCGCGGGATCATCTGGTCGCGCGGAATAAAGCCCTCCGCGTTGCCTCCCAGATCGACGTACACGCCGTTGCGGTCCACGCGCTTGACGATGCCGGATACGAGAGTACCGACACGGTTCTTGTACTCCTCGACAACCTGGGCACGCTCGGCCTCCCGCACCTTTTGGACGATGACCTGCTTGGCCGTCTGCGCCGCAATGCGTCCAAAGGCAACGGATTCCAACGGCACCTCGACGTAGCCGCCCACCTTGGCATCCTTGGAAATCTCCAGAGCGTCCTCGAGTCGCAGCTCCCGCTCGGGGTTCTCGAGCTCGGTGGAATCGTCCGCGAACACCTTCCAGCGGCGCCAGGTATCGTAGTCGCCCGTCTTGCGGTTGATGGAGACGCGCACGTCAATGTCCTCTCCATAGCGTTTGCGCGTAGCCGAAGCGAGCGCGGCCTCGAGCGCTTCAAAGATGATCTCCTTGTCGACGCCCTTCTCGTTCGATACCGCATCGACAACCATCAAAATCTCTTTGTTCATCGTGCGAACTCCGCTCCGAGCTCCACCAAGCTCCATCTATAGATCCGGCGCCAACCGCGCCTTGTGTATTTCGTCGAGCGGCAGGATCACCCTACCGCCGTCCACGTTCAACGTAATCTCACGCTCGTCAACAGCAAGCAGCCACCCGAGAAAACGCTTTCGTCCCTCAATTGGACGCATCATCTCCACGCGTACGCGCTCACCGGTGAAACGCTCGAAATGGGCCGGCGTACGCAGCACTCGGTCCACGCCAGGTGAGGACACCTCGAGCACGTAGCGGTCCGGGATCGGGTCGACAGCGTCGAGGCGCTCGCTCACTGCGTGGCTGACGCGTTCGCAGTCATCGAGCGTGATCCCCCTAGGTGAATCGATGTACAGGCGCAGAAGACTCCCCCCGCGGCGCTGTACGTACTCCAGTTCCCACAGCTCGTACCCGAGCTCGGATACGAGCGGGCCCAGTAGCTCGGACAGTTGTTCTCGCATGCGCACCTCCGGCCCTAAGCCCGCCAATTGCCAACTGCAGAAACAAAAAATGGGCCCCAAGGCCCATTCTTGTCACATCCTTTCCTCACCGGATGCGGCCCTGGAACCTCATCCGGCTTCCGTCATAAATCAGGCTGTCGAACGCACTCTCAACCGCCTCAAGAAACCAAAAAGGCCCTTCTCGAGGGCCTTTCAAGCAACAGCTTGGCGCCACCTGCTCGAACGCACGGGCTCGAGCTCCCACGCGGCGTATCCACTCGCGAGAGTGGCAGCGAGGATCGGCAGATCATAGCCGTGCTGCTGCCCTCGCTTTAAGCGCCCTCGCCGGCAACAGGCGAGGGCGACGAATTCGTTGGTAGCGGGGGTAGGATTTGAACCTACGACCTTCGGGTTATGAGCCCGACGAGCTGCCAGACTGCTCCACCCCGCAGCAAGAGGCGCGAATTGTAAGGGTGCCGAGCCAGGATTTCAAGGAAGGACCGGCCAGGGAGAATCGTAAGCTCACCTCGGTGCGTACCATGGCTACGGCAAGGCCCTTACGCAGAGGTCAATGAGGACGGAGGGCACGATTCCAAGTACCAGCACCGCCAAGCCATTGAGGCTCAAGACGGCACGTAACGTCCCGCCCGCCTGGATGTCCACGGTGTCGGTCGGCTCGTCAAAGTACATGACCTTCACCACGCGCAGGTAGTAGAACGCGCCGATCACCGAGAACAGCACCGCCAGCGCCGCAAGCCAAGCGAGCCCCACGTCGAGCACCGCGGCAATGACTTCCACCTTTGCCCAAAAACCGATGAACGGCGGCACGCCGGCTGTGCTGAACATGAGCATCAGCATGACAGCGGCGAACCACGGGCTCTTACGATTGAGTCCGCGGAAATCGTCGATCCGATCGGCTTCGAACCCTTCTCGTGCGAGCAGCAGGATCATTCCAAACGAGCCCACGCTCATGATGACGTACGCGAAGGTGTAGTACATCGCCGCACGGTAACCGTCGTTCGTCCCGGCAAGGATGCCGAGCAGAATGAAACCCACGTGCGAGACGGTGGAGTACGCGAGCATTCGCTTTAAGTTCGTCTGCGCGATGGCAACGATGTTGCCGATCGCCATGGAAAGCACGGAAATGACGATCAGCATGTCCTGCCAGTTCGCCACGAGCGAGTCGAGCCCCTCGGCCAGCACGCGCACGGCGAGCACGAACGAAGAAATCTTCGGTGCTGCGCCGATGAAAAGCGTCACCGGCGTCGGCGCGCCGTGATAGACGTCGGGCACCCACATGTGGAACGGTACCGCGCCGAACTTGAAAGCGACGCCGGCGATGATGAACACCAGGGCGAACACGAGCCCAATCGGCGACTCTACGGAGCGAAGCTCCACTGCGAGCTCATCGAGCTGCAGCGTGCCAGCGATACCGTACATGATCGAGAATCCGTACAGCAGCATGCCCGATGCAATGGCGCCGAGCACGAAATACTTCATCGCGGATTCGGCGGCCACAGTGGACTCCCGATCGAAGGCCACCATGGCGTACAGGGACAGGGACAGCAGCTCGACGCCCAGGTACACCGTCAGCAGGTTACCCGCCGAAATCATCACCATGATGCCGAGCAATGCCACCAGTCCGAGAACGAAATACTCGCCCTTGAACAGGGCCCGACGCTGCAAGTAGTCGCGCGCGTAGATGAACGAGACCGCTACCGTCGCATATGAGAACAGCTTAAGCACGTCACCCATCGGATCCGCGACATACATTCCACTGAACGCCGAGACGCGCTCGTTGACACCATAGCTGAGGGTCATCCAGGCACACCCCGCGAGCGTCAGCAGCGACAACGCGTACGTGATCCAGCGCTTGCTGTCGCTCAAGAACACATCGACGAGAAGGACGACGCAGATCGTCGCGATGAGGAAGATTTCGGCGGCCGCAGCCTGCATACCGAAGTTGTCGAACATGGACTGCATCGCTCAGAGTTTGGACACGGTGATGTGCTGAACAAGATTCTCGATGGTCGGGCGCATGACATCGAGCAGGGGCGCGGGCCAGACGCCGAGCAACAACACGCCGACTGCAAGCACGCCGAGCACGAAGAACTCACGCGCGTTGACGTCTTTGAGGGCAGCCACTTGCTCGTTTGCGACTGCGCCGAAGATGACGCGCTTGACAAGCCACAAGGTGTATGAGGCGCTGAGAATCAGCGTCAGTCCGGCCAGGAACGCGTACCAGAAGTCGGCCCGGAAGCTTGCCAGGATGACCAGGAACTCACCAACGAATCCGGACGTCGCCGGCAGGCCGGAATTCGCCATCGCGAACAGCACCGCGAACGCCGCGAAGATAGGCATCTTGTTGACGACGCCACCGTAGGCGCTGATCTCGCGGCTGTGCACTCGGTCGTACAGCACGCCTACGCAGAAGAAGAGCGCGCCGGAGACAAGACCGTGGGAGATCATCTGCACCATGGCACCGTCGATTCCCATGGCGGCCCCGCGAACGTCTCCGTGTGTACGCAACAGCTCGAACGCAAGGAACGAACCAAGCGTCACAAACCCCATGTGAGCGACGGATGAGTAGGCGATCAGCTTCTTCATGTCGTGCTGCACGAGCGCGACATAGCCGATGTACACGACCGCGATCAGGGACAGCGCGATCACGAGCCAATCGAGCGTCGCGCTGGCATCGGGTGTGATTGGCAGCGAGAAGCGCAGAAAACCGTATCCACCCATCTTCAGCATGATGGCGGCGAGGATCACCGAACCGCCGGTTGGTGCCTCGACGTGCGCATCAGGTAGCCAGGTGTGTACGGGCCACATCGGCACCTTGACCGCGAACGCCAGGAAGAAGGCGATGAAGATCAGGATCTGCTCATTGAGCCCGAGCGGCAGACGGTGGAAATCGGCGATCAAGTATGTGCACTGCCCTGCCTCGCACGCTTGCAAGTACAAGTAGATGAGCGAGACGAGCATGAGCACAGAGCCCAGGAACGTGTAGAGAAAGAACTTGATCGTCGCATACACGCGGCGCGGTCCGCCCCACACGCCGATGATGATGAACATCGGGATGAGCATCGCTTCCCAAAAGACGTAGAAGAGCAATGCGTCGAGCGCCGCGAACACGCCGACCATGAGCCCTTCAAGGATGAGGAAGGACGCGAAATACTGTGCTGGCCTGTTTTGAATCGTATTCCAGGCAGCCACCACCACCAGCGGCGTGATGAAGGTGGTCAGGATGACGAGCGGCATCGAGATGCCGTCGACGCCGAGCGCGTACAGGGCATTGAATGCAGGAATCCAGCGCAGCTGCTCGACAAACTGCATCTGCGCCGTGGACATATCGAAGTTCGTGTAGAGGAGCGTTGAAATGCCGAAGGTCACCGCGGTCGTGACGAGCGCGACCCAACGGCCGAGAGCGATTCTACGCTCGCCGAGAGCGAGGGTGACCAGGCCGCCCACGATGGGCAACCAGATGAGCACACTGAGAATGGGCCAATCGAACTGCATGGTCTTTCGTTTTGGTTAGCGCAGCACGTACCAGGCGAGCAGTGCTGAGAGGCCGATGATCATGGCGAACGCATAGTGATAGAGATAGCCGGATTGCAACCGACGCAGCACGCCGGAGAACCAGCCCACCACGTGCGCCGAGCCGTTCACGATGGCGCCATCGATGAGCGCAACGTCGCCTGCGCGCCAGAGCACCGAACCGAGTCGGCGGCTACCGCGTGCAAACACCGCTTGATAGAGCTCGTCGAAGTAGAACTTGTTCTCCAGCAGCTTGTACAGCGGGCCGAGCCGCGCAGCAATCTGACTTGGTAGCTCCGGCTTCTTGACGTAGAACACCCACGCAGTTGCCACGCCTGCTACCATCAACCAGAACGGCACAGTCAGCAGCGCGTGCAACGAGAACGCTCCTGGTCCGTGGAACGTCTCTGCGACGCGCGCCACGGTATCGTGCGCTGCTTCGACAAAAATTGCCGTGCCGAAATAATCGCCAAAGAGCACCGGCTGTACCGTGAGCCAACCGATCACGAGCGACGGCACCGCGAGCACGATGAGCGGTACCGTCACGACCCAGGGGCTCTCATGCGGCGTATGGCTGTCGTGATGCCCATGGGCATCCGTTCTGAAACGTTCCGGACCTTCGAAGGTCATGAAGATCAACCGGAAGGTATAGAAGGCAGTGACAAACACGCCCAACAGCACGCACCAGTACGCGTAAGTGGCGCCCGGGATGCTCGCCGCAGCCGTCGCGGCGATGATCGCATCCTTCGAGAAGAACCCGGACGTGCCCGGGAAAGCCACCAAGGCGAGTGCACCAATGAGCGCCGTCCAGTAGGTGATCGGCATGTACTTCTTGAGCCCGCCCATCTTGCGCATATCCTGCTCGTGGTGCATGCCGATGATCACCGAACCGGCCGCCAGGAAGAGCAGCGCCTTGAAGAAGGCGTGCGTCATCAAATGGAAGATGGCCGCGCTGTACGCGGAGACGCCGAGTGCCACCGTCATGTAACCAAGCTGTGAAAGCGTGGAGTACGCGACGACGCGTTTGATGTCATTGTTGACCATACCAAGCAGCCCCATGAAGAAGGCTGTGGTGGCGCCGACAACGAGCACGGTCGATAGCGCGACTTCGCTCAGCTCGAACAGCGGCGACATACGAGCCACCATGAAGATGCCTGCGGTGACCATCGTGGCGGCGTGGATCAACGCCGAGATCGGCGTCGGACCTTCCATCGAGTCGGGCAGCCACACATGAAGCGGCACTTGAGCCGACTTACCCATCGCACCGATGAAGAGCAGGATGCAGATGACCGTGATCGCCTGCCACTCGATGCCCGGGATGATCTGCATCGTGTTCGCCGCAATCAGCTCGCGCTGCTCGAACACGGTTTGATAGTCGAGCGAGCCGGTGAAGTAGACGACGCCCGCAATACCGAGCAAGAACCCGAAGTCGCCGACGCGATTGACCAGGAAGGCCTTCAAGTTGGCAAAAATAGCCGACGGTCTCGTGTACCAGAAGCCGATCAGCAGATAAGAGACGAGACCGACCGCCTCCCAGCCGAAGAACAGCTGCATGAAGTTGTTCGCCATCACGAGCATCAGCATCGAGAAGGTGAACAACGAGATGTAGGAGAAGAAGCGCTGATACCCCGGATCGTCGTGCATGTAGCCGATGGTGTAGACGTGGACGCAAAGCGACACGAACGTCACGACCACCATCATGAGCGCCGTGAGTCGATCGACCAGGAATCCCACTTCCATGCGGATGTTGTCGCTCACGAGCCACGTATAGACGGCTTCGTTCACGGGTGGCGCGCCGTCCACGAGCAGCAGCTTGAGCACCCAAGCCGAAAGCACGAACGAGATCGCCACACCGGCAATCGTGACCGTGTGGGCGCCGCGTCGTCCTATGAAACGACCAAAGACACCCGCCAGAATCGCGGCGATCAGCGGTGCAAGGACGATGGTGAGGAGAACGGACTGTCGAATCACGGCACTTCTTCTTCGTTAGCCTTTCATCTCATTGAGCTGCTCGACGTTGATGCTCTTCTTCCCGCGGAACAAGACCACCAAGATCGCAAGGCCGATCGCGGCCTCCGCTGCCGCCACAGTCATGATGAAGAAAACGTAGACCTGGCCGTTCAAATCACCGAGCTGGCGTGCAAAAGCGATGAAATTGAAGTTCACCGCGAGCAGCATGAGCTCGATGCACATGAGCAGCAGGATCATGTTCTTGCGGTTCAAGAAGATGCCCGCCACGCTCAACGCGAACAACAAACCGGCCAGCAGCAAGACGAATTCGAGCTGGATCATGCGTCTTTCTCCGGCGCCATCTTGACGATACGAATGCGATCCTGCGGGCGCACTGCCACCTGCGCAGCGACATCCTGCTGCTTGAAGCCACGCCGCTTGCGCATCGTCAACGAGATCGCAGCAATGATGGCCAGCAGCAGGAGCATGGCAGCCAGCTCGAACGGATACAGATAGTGGGTGTAAAGCAGCTCACCCAGCGCCTGGGTGTTGCTGTACCCCTCCGGTGCTGCCGCTGGCACGGCCGTGGTCGTGTCGACGCCGAGGCGCTTGACCCACACCACACTCGCAATCTCGATGACCACGAGCAAGGCAACGATGATCCCGAGCGGAGCGTACCGGGTGAAGCCCTCCCGCATCTGCGCCACGTTGATGTCCAGCATCATGACCACGAACAGGAACAGGACCATGACCGCGCCGACATAGACGAGCACGAGCACGATGGCCAGGAACTCGGCTTCCATCAACAACCACAGCACGGCACTGTTGACGAATGCGAGCACGAGAAAGAGCGCCGCATGCACAGGATTGCGGGCAGTGATGACACCAAGCGCCGCCACCACGAGCACTGCGGAGAAGGCGTAGAACAGGATCGAGGTCAGTGTCATGCGTTTACCTATACCGGGCATCCGCCGCCTTGTCTGCGGCGATCATCGCCTCGTACCGATCGCCGATAGCCAGCAGCTTGTCTTTCGTCATGATGTTTTCGCCACGATTTTCCATGTGGTACTCGTGTATGCGAGTCTCCACGATGGCATCCACTGGGCATGCCTCTTCGCAGAAGCCGCAGTAGATGCATTTGAATAGATCGATGTCGTAACGAGTCGTACGACGAGTGCCATCTGCCGCGACGTCGGACTCGATCGTGATCGCCAACGCGGGGCACACAGCCTCACACAGCTTGCACGCGATACACCGCTCCTGCCCGTTTGGATAACGACGCTGAGCGTGCAACCCGCGGTAACGGGGCGATTGCGGCGTCTTCTCTTCCGGATATTGAATCGTCACGTTCGGGCGGAACGCGAGCTGCCGGAACGTCACCGCTAATCCGACGAAGAGCTCGGTCAGAAACAGTGTCTTGAAAAAGCTCGCAGGCGTTTTCATGTCGTCACCTCACGCAACGCCTGCCCTCCGGCCGGCATTGCAGACGCTCATAGCGCAACTCATGCCGCGGCCCATGGACCGACTTGGTAGTACCACAGAATCCCTTCGACCAAGATCCACACCAGAGTGATTGGAATGAACACCTTCCACCCGAGCCGCATGATCTGGTCGTAGCGATAGCGTGGGAACGTGGCGCGGAACCAGAGAAAGCAGAACAAGAAGAACCAGACTTTGATGAACAGCCAAATGAAGCTTGGCGCTCTAAGCCAGCCCGGCAGCCACGTCCAGCTCTCGAACGGCGACAGCCAGCCGCCGAAGAAGAAGATAGAGGTCAATGCCGAGATCAGGATCATGTTGACGTACTCGGCGACAAAGAACACTGCGAATGCCATGCCCGAGTACTCGACGTGAAATCCCGCAACGATCTCCGACTCACCTTCGACGACGTCGAACGGTGCGCGATTGGTCTCGGCGATTCCCGAAATGAAATACACGAAGAACAGCGGCAGCAGCCACCAGAAGAAGTAGCTGAAGTGCCCGCCGCTCTGTGCCTCGATGATCTCGCCGAGGTTGAGCGAGCCTGCTGCCATGACGACGCCGACGAGCGCGAAGCCCATCGCGATTTCGTACGCAACCATCTGTGCGGCGGCACGCATGGCGCCGAGAAATGCGTACTTCGAGTTCGCTGCCCATCCGGCAAGGATCACGCCGTAAATGCCGGCCGAGGTCAGCGCCAGGATGTAGAGCAACCCTGCGTTGATGTCGGCGACCGTGAAATTCGGAGCGAACGGCACGACAGCCCACGTGCAGAGCGCCGGAATGAGCGCCAACAGTGGCGCCACGACGAACAGCAGCTTGTTCGCATTCGACGGAATGATGATCTCCTTCACGAGGAGCTTGATCACGTCGGCAAACGGTTGGCCTATGCCCTTGAAGCCGACGCGGTTCGGTCCGATGCGAGCTTGAATGGCACCGATGACCCGACGCTCGATGAGCGTCAGGAACGCCATCATCAAGATGATGGAGACGAACAGCACGAGAGCGACCACACCGTACCAGGTGGTCGCCTGCATCCACTCAGGAAGGAACGACAACAGGTTGGACGCGAACTCAGGAATCATGCGCTCTGACTCCGACGGCCCTCGATGCCCGCCGCTGTTTGTTGCAAGGACATTGCGCGCCGAACGACGGCATCAACCTGATAGATAGGCACATCGTGATGCACACCATCGGAGCGTTCGGTCGATTTTGCCTGCAGCGTGCGCGCAGTGCTCTTGGGCTGGAATCCCGGTGCGCGCGCAATCTCCTCACGCAACTCTTCAGTGATTTGCTCCGAGCTCGTGTACTCGAAGCCAGTCAAGTTCAACAGATTCCCTAGCACCCGCAACACCTTCCATCCGGGGCGTGACTCACCCACCGGACGCGCTGCGCCAGGCACGCTCTGCCAGCGCCCTTCCAGGTTCACGTAGGTGCCGGAAGTCTCGGCAAACGTGCCGATCGGCAGAATGATGTCCGCGAACTCGCGCGCGCTCGCGTACGGCGTCAGCGCAATGACGCACTCGGCCGCTTTGAGCGCCTCCAGCGCGCCCGGCAACGAAATGTCGTGCGCAGGCTCCACTGCGCCCAGCACGACGTATGCGCGCAAGCGCGCTGCCAACATCTCAGCCAGGTTCAGGCCTGGCGTCGCAACTTCACGGCCGGCCGCGGCACGATGCGGCAATACACCCGCAAGGTGAGCGCCGACCGTGTTGCCACCGTCCGTCAAATAGCCAAGCGTCGCACCAGTGATGCCTGCCAGCGCTTCGGCAACCAGGCGCAAGTCCGCAAACGCTGGATCACGCTGTGCGATCGCTCCCAGCAGGATCAGCTCCCGTTCACCGCTCGTGAGCTGCTGGGCGATCGCGAGATGGGCTTCCGATGGCTGCGCATTCGCGACGAGAGCTGCAATCGATTCGGGCGCAGGCCGATTGGTCAAGCGCACGACAGCCGCTGCGATCGCCACCAAGTGCTCGAGCATGTCAAGCCCGTTCGCAGCGAGATACGTGCCGATTGGGAAGAAATACTCGTAGCGAAGCGGATTAACGAACGAAACCTTCGCTCCCCGCAGCGCCGCCTTGCGGACACGATGAGCAATAAGCGGTAGCTCGCTGCGCAGATTCGAGCCCACGACAAGAACGCCGCTGGCACGCTCGATGTCAGCGATCGCACAACCAAGCCCTGGAAACAGTGGCTCGCTCACCTCGTCGCGAAAGTCGGTACGACGTAGGCGATGATCGATATTCGAGCTGCCGAGCCCGCGCGTCAGCTTTGCCAATAGATAGAACTCCTCGAGCGTGCAGCTGGGCGATGCCAGCGCACCCACCTGTCCTGGGCCGTGTTGCTTGGCAACTTTGGCGAGGCGTTCTGCTGCCTTCGCCAGCGCCTCTTCCCAGTCACATTCCTGCCACACGCCGCTCTCACGCACGAGCGGCTTCATCAGCCGATCGTCGCTGTAGATGCCTTGATAGCTGAAGCGATCGCGATCGGCGATCCAAGTCTCGTTGACTTCCTCGTTCGGACGCGGCACGACGCGCATGACGCGCCCGCGCAGCACGTGAGCGTAAATATTCGTTCCGACACTGTCGTGGGGTGAAACCAGCGGGTGCTGGGTCATCTCCCATGCACGTGCACGATAACGGAACGGCTTGTTGTTGAGAGCGCCAACCGGACACAGGTCGATGATGTTGGCCGAAAGCTCGTGCTCGACACTGCGTTCGATATATGTACCGATTTCGGTCATCTCGCCGCGCCCCACGGTGCCGAGCTGCTGGAATCCTTGGATCTCTTGAGTGAAACGCACGCACCGCGTGCAGTGAATGCAGCGGGTCATGTCCGTCGAGATGAGCGGCCCGAGATTCTTGTCTTTGACGACGCGCTTGCGCTCGCTGTAGCGCGAGACGTCGCGTCCGAACCCAAGCGCCAAGTCCTGCAGCTCGCACTCCCCTCCCTGATCGCAGATCGGACAGTCGAGCGGATGATTGATCAACAGGAACTCCATCACAGCCCGTTGCGCGGCGATCGCTTTGGGCGATTTCGTGAAGACCTTCATCCCCTCTGCCACCGGCGTCGCGCAAGCCGGCAGAGGCTTGGGTGCCTTCTCCACCTCGACCAGGCACATGCGACAGTTTGCCGCGACCGACAGCTTCTCGTGATAGCAGAAGCGCGGCACATAGACATCATGAGCATCCGTGACTTGGATGATCATCTGCCCCTTGCGCGCCTTCATAGGCACGCCGTTGACTTCGATGTTGACCAGATCGTCGCTCATTGGAACGGGCTGTACGCTGTAGGCTGTGGGCTGTAGCCGGAACGTGCGACATCACTACCGCGGGTCGCACGCTTTTCGCTAAGGCTCCTCATTGGTCTTACGCCGCGCGACGCCGGTCGCGCTCGACAATGCTGTGGCCGTGCTCGATCATGTACTCGAACTCGTGCCTGAAATGTTTCAGGAAGCTCTGCACGGGCCAGGCGGCCGCGTCGCCGAATGCACAAATCGTGTGGCCCTCAATCTTGTTGGCCACATCGACGAGCATGTCGAGATCCTCTTTACGACCCTGCCCCGCAAGAATCCGCCGCAATACGCGGTTCATCCATCCGGTACCTTCGCGACAGGGTGTGCATTGGCCGCACGACTCCGCGTAGTAGAACCGCGAGATCCGCTCGAGCACGCGCACCATGCACGTGGTCTCGTCCATCACGATCACTGCGCCGGTACCGAGGGCCGAACCGACCTGGCGCAGGCTGTCGTAATCCATCGTCACATCCATCATCACATCGCCAGGAACGACCGGCACAGACGAGCCTCCAGGAATGACTGCCTTGAGCTTGCGTCCCTCACGCACACCGCCGCATATCTCGAGCAAGTCCTTGAATGGAATCCCAAGAGGCAGCTCGATGTTCTGCGGTTTGTTCACGTGTCCGGACACAGAGAAGATGAGCGTGCCACCAGCATTCGCCACACCAAGGTCCGCGAACCACTTCGCACCCTTACGCATGATCGTCGGCACGGATGCATAAGTCTGGGTGTTGTTGATCGTGGTCGGCCGACCATACAGGCCGTAGTTGGCCGGAAACGGAGGCTTGAAACGCGGACGACCTTGTTTGCCCTCGAGAGACTCGAGCAACGCAGTCTCCTCACCACAGATATAAGCGCCTGCGCCAACGAACGTGTATAGATCGAAGTCGACACCCGAGCCAAGAATGTTCTTGCCGAGCAATCCCGCCTCGTAAGCTTCCTTGAGAGCGGCCTCGAATCGTGGCACTGGCTCGGCAAGGAATTCGCCACGAATGTAGTTGTAGCCGACCGTCGCCCCCATCGCGTAGCCAGCGATCGCCATGCCCTCGATGAGGGCATGCGGGTTGTAGCGAAGAATGTCGCGGTCATGACACGTCCCGGGCTCGCTCTCGTCCGAATTGCAGACGATGTATTTCTGGCCCGGCGCATTACGCGGCATGAAGCTCCACTTCACGCCAGTAGGGAACCCTGCACCTCCGCGCCCCCGCAAACCCGAAGCTTTGACCTCTTCGATGATCTGCTCAGGCGGGGTCTTCTCGCGCAAGATGCGCTCCCACGCTTCGTAGCCGCCGATCTTGCGGTAAGTCGCAAGCTCCCAGGAGCGCTCCAGCGAGAGCGGCTCGAAGCATACGACGTTCTGCGGATACTGTTTCATGCGAAAACCCGACTCCCGGCTGACAGTTGACGGTTGACGGTTGAGCGTGCGCGACCAGCGACGCTCTGCGCGCCCCGTGTCGGCTGACAGCAGCCAACCATCAACTGACGATCAGACTGTGTCACTTGTGCCGATCCAAAATCTCGTCGACTTTCTCAGGCGTGAGATTCTCGTAATAGACGTAATTCACCATCATCATCGGCGCGTTGTTGCACGCTGCCAGGCATTCTTCTTCACGCTTGAGATAAAAGCGACCGTCCGGCGTGCTCTCGCCTGCCTTGATTCCGAGCCGCTTCTCGATGTGCGCAAGAATCTCATCGCCGCCGCACAGCATGCATGAGATGTTCGTGCAAACGGAGATGTGATGACGCCCGACCGGCTTCGTTTCGAAATTCGAGTAGAACGTCGCGACTTCGTACACCTGTATTTTCGGCAGACCGAGATAGTCGGCCACCGCGTCCATCGATTCGCGCGTGAGATATCCGCCGTTCTCGTGCTGAACGGCCCGCAAAGCCGCGATCACCGCCGAACGCTTGCGATCAGGCGGAAACTTCGCCACCCAAGCGTCGATCTCGCGCTTGACGTGCTCGGGCAGCACGCCTTCTTTGGAACTCGCTTCACTCACCGATCGATTTCCCCAAAAACGATGTCCTGCGTGCCGATCACCGCGACGACGTCCGCCAACAGGTGGCCTTTGACCATTTCCTCGAGCGAAGCCAGATGCGCAAAGCCCGGCGCACGGCACTTGAGTCGATAGGGCTTATTGGCTCCGTCCGAGACGAGATAAACACCGAACTCGCCTTTCGGTGCCTCGACGGCCGCGTACGTCTCTCCTTCGGGCACACAATATCCTTCGGAGAACAGTTTGAAGTGATGAATCAGTGCTTCCATGTCGCTCTTCATGTCTTCGCGGCTCGGCGGCGCAACCTTGCGATCGGACGTCATGACTGGCCCCGGATTCTTTCTGAGCCAGTCGACACACTGACGAATGATCCGATTGGACTGTCGCATCTCCTCGACGCGCACGAGATAACGATCGTAACAATCGCCGTTCACACCAACCGGAATGTCGAAATCCAGCTGATCGTAAACTTCGTACGGCTGCTTCTTGCGCAGATCCCAGGCGATACCGGAACCGCGTAGCATGGGTCCGGTGAAGCCGAGCTGCAGCGCACGTTCCGGCGAAACAACGCCGACGTTGACGGTGCGCTGTTTCCAGATGCGATTGTCAGTGAGCAACGATTCGTACTCGTCCACCTTCGCAGGGAAGGTCTCCGTGAAGTGCTCGATGAAGTCGAGCAAGCTCCCTGAACGTGCCTCATTGAGCTTGTCGACTTCCTTCTGGGAGCGCCACTTTGACGGTTGGTACTTTGGCATCGACTCCGGCAGGTCGCGGTAAACCCCGCCGGGACGATAGTACGTCGCATGCATACGAGTGCCGGAAACCGCCTCGTAGCAGTCCATCAGGTACTCGCGCTCGCGGAAACAATAGAGGAAGACGGTCATCGCGCCGATGTCGAGACCGTGCGCACCGAGCCACATGAGGTGATTCAGGATGCGCGTAATCTCATCAAACATCACGCGGATGTACTTGGCGCGGATGGGCGGCTCGATGCCAAGCAGCTTCTCGATCGCGAGCACGTAAGCGTGCTCGTTACACATCATCGAGACATAGTCGAGCCGATCCATGTAGCCGATCGACTGATTGAACGGCTTGCTCTCGGCGAGCTTCTCGGTGGCGCGGTGCAGTAATCCGATGTGTGGATCGGCTTTTTGCACGACCTCGCCTTCGAGCTCGAGCACGAGGCGAAGCACGCCGTGGGCCGCAGGATGCTGCGGTCCGAAATTGAGCGTGAAATTGCGAATCTCAGCCACGAGTCTTGGCTCCCACTGGCACCTCTTTCAGCGCCGGCTCATAGCGGTTGTCCTTGCGGATCACGCGCGGCACGAGCGTACGCGGCTCGATAGAAACTGGTTGATACACGACTCGGCCCTTCGCCGGATCGTACTTGACTTCGACGTTGCCGATGAGCGGGAAGTCCTTGCGGAACGGGTGCCCGATGAACCCATAGTCGGTGAGAATCCGGCGCAGGTCCGGATGCCCGTTGAAGAAGATGCCGAAAAGGTCGAACGCCTCGCGTTCGTACCAGTTGGCCGATGCCCAGATGTCGACGACCGAGTCGATGACGGGCGGTTCCTCATTCGAGGCGTAGCAGCGTAAACGCAGCCGCCAATTGTTCGACACAGACAGCAACTGATACACGACCGCAAACCGGTTTTCGCGCTGCTCGGGCACATTCTCGCGAATCCGATTCACCGCGCGACTGAAGCCCGTGCGTGTGGCCGCATAGGTATTCCATTCGTCGCGCCCGTAGTCCAAGTAGTCGATGCCTGCCAAATCGATCAGCTGCTCGAAGCCGAATTGCGGGTCGTCGCGCAGCTCGCGGCACACGCTGAGCAGATCCTCGCGTGCGACTTCGAAGCCGACATCGTCGGCCACACACGGCAGCGGCTTGAGCCGCTCGCCGAAGTGCGCCTTCAATCTGGTGGCCAATGTCTCGCTACGTGCGCTCATGCGAAGAACCTCTAGCGCGCAATCGTGCTCGTACGGCGAATCTTGTTCTGCAGCTGCAGGATGCCGTACAGAAGCGCCTCCGCGCTGGGAGGACAACCTGGGACATAAATATCAACCGGTACGATGCGATCACAGCCGCGCACGACCGAGTACGAATAGTGGTAATAGCCGCCACCGTTTGCGCACGAGCCCATGGATATGACCCAGCGCGGCTCGGGCATCTGGTCGTACACCTTGCGCAGGGCCGGCGCCATCTTATTGACGAGCGTGCCCGCCACGATCATGACGTCCGACTGCCGCGGGCTCGGTCGGAAAATGACACCGAACCGGTCAAGGTCATAGCGCGAAGCGCCGGCATGCATCATTTCCACGGCACAGCAGGCGAGCCCGAACGTCATCGGCCAAAGCGAGCCCGTTCTAGCCCAATTCACCAGCTTGTCGACGGTGGTCGTAACGAAACCCCGATTGCTCGGCGGTGCGTCGGGCGTTTCCGCCGTAGGCGCGGTCAATCCCATTCCAAAGCCCCCTTCTTCCACTCGTAGATGAAACCTACGACGAGGATGAGCAAGAACACTCCCATGGCGATTGCACCGACCATCCCGGTGCTTCGAAGCGAAACCGCCCATGGGAAGAGGAACGCGATCTCGAGATCGAAGACGATAAAGAGAATCGCCACGAGGTAATAACGAACGTCGAAACGCGCGCGCGAATCAGAGAATGCCTCGAAGCCGCACTCGTACGCGGAGAGCTTCTCCTTGTCAGGGCGACGCGGCCCGAACAGAAAACCGAGTCCGATGAGCACCGAGCCAAGCACGGCTGCCACACCGATGAAAATCAAGATGGGTGCGTAATTCTCCAACATCGACCGGTGAACCTCTGAACGTGCCACCACTCTCGGTGCTCGCATCGAGCGAGCGATTGGCGCACTCGCCTCCTACTCGCATCGTAGCGAGAGGTGACCGTCGTCGTCGGGATCGTGCGACTGAGCGCCAGCGGGCGCGCATTGTATCAGGACGTCGCGAGTCGGTAACGCGTAAATCGCACCAGGCTGCCTACGCGTTACGCGAACGCAGCCGAATTGGCAGCCGCATGCACAGGTCACAGGATCGAGTCTCCTACAACGATCGCTGAGCATGAGCTGCGCCAAAGCTTCCCGGGAAGGTTACGAGGGGTTGTATTGACGCAGTATGGTCGGAAGCGGTCGGTAAAGGATTGGTGCGGATGGTCGGACTCGAACCGACACGGGTTGCCCCACTACCCCCTCAAAGTAGCGTGTCTACCAGTTCCACCACATCCGCACTCGAGAACTCGAGGTGAGAAGGCCGTGGCATGCCATTCTCATCGATTCGCTCTGTGGCTCGACCCTCCAGAGCGAAAGACTTAGTTCTGCTCCTGTTCGGTCGGCGTCGGCAGATCGTCCGCCGGCGCATCGGCGCGCTCCTGCGGCAGCGGCAGCACCCCTTCGGCGCCTGACTGCGCTGGACGTTGCACGCGGTCGACTACGCTCGACGGCGCGCTAGAGGGGCTGCGCCCGTCGAGATAGGCGAGCGTCAAGCTCGTCACGATAAAAAGCGCTGCCAACGTCGCAGTCGTTCGCGACAAGAATGAAGCCGATCCACGCGCGCCAAAGACGGTCCCGGATGCGCCAGCCCCGAAGCCTGCTCCCGCATCCGCGCCGCGCCCTCGTTGCAGCAGCACGAGCCCAACGATCGCCGCTGCGAGGAGAACGTGCACAATGACCGTTGTGGTGTGTAACCAGCTCATCTCTATGTACGGGCAGCTCCGGTCGCCTTACTGAACTTGCGCCGCCTCGCAGATCTTCAAGAATTCGTCTGCCTTCAGGGACGCGCCGCCAATCAGGCCACCGTCGACATCCGGCATGGCGAAAATCTCGCGCGCATTCGCAGCCTTCACGCTGCCGCCATAAAGGATCCGAAGCTCCCCGGCAATTTTAGCATCATGCTTGGCAACTTCCGCGCGAATGTGCGCGTGCACTTCCTGCGCCTGCTCCGGTGTAGCCGTCTTGCCGGTGCCGATCGCCCACACGGGCTCGTACGCGATCACCGCATTTGCAAAGGCGGCCACGCCTGCGACGTCGAGCACAGCGGTCAATTGTCGCGTGACGACAGTCTTGGTCTGGCCGCGTTCCCGTTCCTCGAGCGTCTCGCCGACGCACAAGATCGGCACCAGGCTCTGCGACTGCGCTGCCAGGAACTTGCGAGCAACCAGCGCGTCGTCCTCGTGGTAAAGCGTTCGGCGTTCCGAGTGACCCACGATGACGTACGTGCAGCCCACATCGCGCAACATGCTCGCCGAAACCTCGCCGGTGAACGCTCCCACCTGCTCCGCGCATACCGACTGCGCGCCAAGGGCGACCGGCGAGGACTTCAGCAATCGCCCGACCTCCCACAGATAGACGTACGGCGGGCACACCGCGATCTCGGCGACCGTCTGCGCCGGCAGATTCTGCAGCAAACCGTCGATCAGCTCCGCGTTCTCGGCGCGCGAGCCATGCATTTTCCAGTTACCTGCGACGAGCGGTCGACGCATCGAGAATCCTCACCCACAAAGCCTACCAACCTTGGCCCGCTTCGCCCTGCGAAGGGCGCGCAGCTTAGCGGTGCACCCGCCGGAAAGCAACGGATACAAACGTCATCCGGACGAAAAGCCCGCTCATGCAGCCTGCGCCGCTGCCGCCGCGACAACTTCCGCGAGATGCGCGGCCACCTCGCGGATCAGTTGCGCATCCATTCCCTCCACCATGACGCGAATGACGGGCTCCGTGCCCGAGGCGCGCAGCACGATCCGACCTGCATCGCCGAGCCTGCGCTCTGCCTCTGCCACCGCATCACGAATGGCAGGAGAAGAATCCGGATCGATCTTGCGAGCCACACGGACGTTCTCGAGCACCTGTGGATACTTGCGCATAGGCGCAGCCAGCTCAGCCAAGCTGCAGCCGGTCTGTTTCATGATGGCCAGCACTTGCAATGCGCTGATCAAGGCATCGCCTGTGGTCGTCCGGTCGAGGCACAACAGATGGCCGGACGTCTCTCCACCGAGCACGCCACCTGTCTGGCGCAGCTTCTCGAGCACATAGCGATCTCCCACCTTTGCCCGCTCGAAACGGATGCCTTCCTTCGCCAGCGCGTGCTCCAGACCAAGGTTGCTCATCACTGTCCCAACGACGGGGCCGACCAGCGTGCCTTGCTGTTGCCGTGCCCGCGCGATGATATAGAGCAGCTGATCGCCGTCGACCAATCGGCCCAAGTGATCGACCATCAGCAAGCGATCGCCGTCGCCGTCGAGCGTGATACCAGCGTGTGCACGCACACCCGGCACCGTCAGCTGCGCCAGCTCTGGCGCCGTGGAGCCGCAATTCAGATTGATGTTGCGTCCGTTCGGCGAGCAACCGATCGGCACGATCTCGGCACCCAAATCGGCCAGGATGCGTGGACCCACTTTGTAACCGGCTCCGTTCGCGCAATCGATCACGAGCTTGTATCCCGTCAAATCGAGCCCCGGAACGGTGGACATGCAAAACTCTTGGTACTTCACGCGCGACTTGTCTACGCGCACGGCACGACCGAGCTGACCGGAACTTCTCGTCACGGGCGGCTCGTCCAGGAACTGCTCGATCTGCGCCTCCACCTCGTCAGACAACTTGCCGCCGTTCCGGTCAAAGAACTTGATGCCGTTGTCTTCATAGAGGTTGTGGGACGCGCTGATGACGACGCCAAAGTCACAACCGAAATGCTTCGTCATGTAGGCGATGCCCGGCGTCGGCAGCGGTCCGATCAGCATGACGTTGACGCCGGCAGCAACGAAACCCGCTTCTAGCGCCGATTCGAACATATAACCGGAGAGCCGCGTGTCCTTGCCAACGAGGACGGTGCCGCCGTTCGGAGCCAGGACGCGCGCTGCGGCGCTTGCGAGTCGCAACGCGAACTCGACCGTCAGTGGATGCTCGCCCACTCGTCCACGCACGCCGTCGGTACCGAAGTACTTACGCCCCACTGCCTGAATCTCCGCTCATTGGAATGCCATACCCCGCGTTCTTGAGCGCTACCGCCACCTTCACAGCGTCGACGGTTGCACGCACGTCGTGCGTGCGCACGATCTTCGCCCCAGCGAGCACGGCGGCCACGGTCACCGCCAGCGCGCCGGCCAGGCGCTCATGAACCGGCCGACCGAGGAGGGCCCCAAACATCGACTTACGAGACACACCGATCAGGAGCGGCAGCCTTTGCACCGAGAGCGCTGGGATGGCCGCAAGAAGCGCCAAATTATGCTGAAGTTGCTTACCGAATCCGATACCTGGATCAAGAACGAGACGATCCGACGTGATGCCGGCTTCGATGCAAGCGCTGACACGTTCTGCGAAGAACGCGGTGACTTCCGCAACGACGTCGTCATACTGCGGATCGAGCTGCATCGTGCGCGGTTCGCCCTTCATGTGCATGAGGCACACTGCCGCGCCGGTTTCACGGGCCGTCTCTAACGCACCCGGCGCACGCAGCGCGTAGACATCGTTGATGATCTGCGCGCCGGCGTTGACCGCCTCGGCCATCACCCGCGGTTTGCTGGTGTCAATCGAGATCGGCACCTCGATTCGCGGCGCAAGCGCCTCGATGACGGGAATGACGCGCCGCAGCTCCTCGTCCTCGGAGACAGGCTCGGCACCTGGGCGAGTGGACTCCCCTCCTACGTCGATGATGCGCGCCCCCTCCTCCACCATTTCGAGCGCGCGCCGAACGGCTTCATCCAGCCGCTGAAACTGTCCGCCGTCAGAGAACGAATCCGGGGTGACGTTCAGCACCCCCATGACAACGGGTTGTGACAGGTCGAGCCAACAAGAAGCGCAGCGGAGCATGGACGGGCTCGGAACCATAATGACAAGAGAATGCCGGCCAAAGGCCGGCATTCTCTAGCGCGGGATCGAATGTGCGCAACTGCTACGGTCCGTCCGCCGACCACCGTTGGTCGATCAGTGCTGGCTCGCCGGTTTGCCGATCGGAGTTTCCGCAGCCTCACGCTCACGCGATCGTCCCTCGCCGGTGTTCGGGGACGCCGTATCGTCCCAGCCCGCAGGAGGTCGTGGGTCGCGACCTTCCATGATGTCCTTGATCTGAGCCTCGTCGATCGTCTCGTACTTCATCAAGGCCTCGGCCATCTTGTGCAGCTTGTCGAGGTTGTTCTGCAGGATGGTCTTGGCGCGTTGATAGTTGGTATCAATCAGGCGGCGCACCTCTTCATCGATCGCGTGAGCAGTCACGTCCGATACTTGCTTGTGTTGCGTCACCGTGCGACCGAGGAACACCTCTCCGGACTCCTCGGAATACGTGAGCGGTCCCAAACGGTCGGAGAGCCCCCACCGCGTGACCATGTTGCGCGCGATCTCAGTGGCGCGCTCGATGTCGTTCGCCGCACCGGTCGTGACCGAATCCGGTCCGAAGATCATCTCTTCCGCGACGCGCCCGCCGAACAAGGTGGTGATGCGGCTTTCGAGGCGGCGCTTGCTGGTGCTGTAGCGATCCGTCTCTGGCAAGAACATCGTCACGCCGAGCGCTCGCCCGCGCGGAATGATCGTGACCTTGTACACCGGATCATGCTCAGGAACGGACAAGCCGACGATGGCGTGACCGGCTTCGTGGTAAGCAGTCAGACGCTTTTCCTGTTCGTCCATGACCATGGAGCGTCGTTCAACGCCCATCATGATCTTGTCCTTGGCGCGCTCGAACTCTTCCATGCTCACGACACGGCGGTTCGCTCGCGCGGCGAACAGCGCAGCTTCGTTCACGAGATTGGCGAGATCCGCGCCCGAGAAGCCCGGCGTGCCGCGCGCGATGATCGCCGGCTTGACGTCCTCGGCGAGCGGCAGCTTGCGCATGTGGACCTTCAGGATTTGCTCACGCCCACGCACGTCGGGTAGTGGCACGACGACTTGACGATCGAAACGTCCAGGGCGCAGCAGCGCCGGATCGAGCACGTCAGGCCGGTTGGTCGCGGCGATCACGATCACGCCTTCCGTGCCTTCGAAGCCGTCCATCTCGACGAGCAGCTGGTTGAGCGTCTGCTCGCGCTCATCATGGCCGCCGCCGAGCCCGGCACCGCGATGGCGACCGACTGCATCGATCTCGTCGATGAAGATGATGCATGGCGCGTGCTTTTTCGCCTGTTCGAACATGTCGCGTACGCGAGAGGCACCGACACCGACGAACATTTCGACGAAATCCGAGCCGGAGATCGTGAAGAACGGCACTTTCGCTTCGCCCGCGATCGCGCGCGCCAGCAGAGTCTTACCCGTGCCGGGCGAGCCCACCATCAAGACACCCCGCGGGATCTTGCCGCCCAAGCGTTGAAACTTGCCGGGGTCCTTCAGGAACTCGACGATCTCGACGACTTCTTCCTTCGCCTCATCGACGCCTGCCACATCGGCGAACGTGACTTGCACCTGATCCTCACCGAGGAGCCGCGCTCGACTCTTTCCGAAGGACATCGCTCCACGACCGCCTGCGCCCCCTTGCATCTGCCGCATGAAGTAGACCCATACGGCAATCAGCAACAGGATCGGGAACGAGGAAATGAACAGCTGCATCAAGAACGACTGCCGCTCGGGTGGCGCAGCGCTGAACTTCACGCGCGCATCGAGCAAGGTGCCGATCAGTTCAGAATTGTCGGTCTCTGGGTTGTAGACCGTGAACTGCTCGCCGTTCGTGCGCACCCCCCTGAGCACGTTGCCTTTGAAGACGACTTCGGCAACGCCACCATTCTTCACCTGCTCGAGGAAGGTGGAATAGGCCATTTCCTGAGGTGCTCCGGCTCGCGTGCTGAAGTTGCTGACGACCGTCGCGACCACGACAGCGATCACGATCCAGAGCACGATGTTCTTTGCTAGGTCATTCAAGTTCGAATCCTCGACAACTCGGCGACTTCAACTATGGCGTAAGTGGGGGAGATGCCGATAGGATTAAAGGCATCGAGCAAGAGAAAGTTGGTCGCACATTGCGATCGACAGTACTACAAGGTAGGCCAGCAGCGCCACCGGGAAATACAGGGTGTGCCCTCGTGAAACGGGCTGCCACGGAACGCACCGGACTTAACCTAGCCAACGAAATCCCGCCCTAACAAGTAGATCTCGGTGCTTCGCTGACGCGAGGCCTGCGGCTTACATACCTTGACGCTCTTGAACGCCTTACGCAGGTCGAGCAGATACGGTTGAAAGCCCCGCCCCTGGAACACTTTCACGAGGAAGCTCCCTCCGCGCGCTAGGTGCATTTTGGCAAAATCCAACGCCAATTCAACGAGATACATGGACCGGTCGTGGTCCACTTCCGGGATACCAGACATATTTGGCGCCATATCAGACATAACCAGCTGCACGGGCTCGCCGCCCAACGCCGTTTCGAGCTGGCGCAGGACTTCCTCGCTCGTGAAGTCGCCCTGAATGAACTCAACTCCCGGTAGCTCATCCATTGATAGCACGTCGAGCGCGATGACCCGCCCGTTGCCGCCCAGAATCCTGGAGGCCAGCTGACTCCATCCGCCCGGTGCGGCGCCAAGGTCCACGACTGTCATGCCGGGGCGGATAATGCGATCGGTCCGTTGAATCTCCTCTAGCTTGAACACGGCGCGCGATCGATACCCTGCCTCGCGAGCACGTTTGACATAGATATCCCGTTCATGTTCCTGTAACCAGCGCCGGCTCGATTTGGTACGTTTAGCCATCGTCGTCTCTTCGGCTGCCGTGGAGCACGGCGCTCCATCGATTCTCCATCTCCTCCATGCAACTTACTGAAAAACAAAGAAAATATCTTCGCGGGCTCGCTCACCACCGCAATCCTATCGTGCTCATTGGTCAGGCCGGCGGCTCTGCGGCGGTCGCCAGGGAGCTCGATGGCGCGCTACAGGCCCACGAGCTCGTCAAAGTCAAGGCACGAGTCGGGGATCGTGAGGAACGAGACCGGATCTTTGCCCATCTCGCAGCACAGACGGGTGCCGTGTTGGTCCATCGTATCGGCAATGTGGCCGTCTTCTACCGGCCACGCAACGACCAGCCGCGCATCATGCTGCCCGATTGACCTTCCACACGAGCACGAGCGTACCCACGCAGGCGGCCAAAAAAAGTAGCCCGCCAATGCTGTGCAGGATGGCGAACGTCTGCAGGTCACCCGCCATTCGCGCCTGACGCATCATGGGGCCGAGCGCCAGCTCGCTGACCATCGGTGCCGCGGCGCTGACGAGGATCAGAGGGCCGAGCGACCGGTGCGCAGCCCATGTTGGCGTGCGCGTTAGCGCGAACAGCACCAATCCGATCAATAGACCCGCCCATGCGGCGATGCCAAAGAAGTGCCCGACCACCGAGCCTGCGGTCTGCTGTCCGAGCACGGCGAACAGGGTGGGCGCGACGACGCCGCATGTCGTCCACAGTCCGCCGGCCCATAGCGTGAGCAGGACATGGGCTAGTTGACGCAACACCGATTGGCCCCGTAAGCGCTGGGTACGCAGCGCACCCTCACTCGTATCGCACGGCGACGATTTCGTATGAGCGTCTGCCGTTCGGCGCCACCACTTCCACGATGTCGCCTTCCGACTTGCCGACCAGCGCACGTGCGATGGGAGAGGAAATCGAAATCAGTCCGGCTTTGATGTCGGCTTCGATGTCTCCGACGATCTGGTAGACCACCCTCGAGCCGTCTTCTTGATCCTCTAGATCGACTGTCGCGCCGAACACGACCTTGCCGCCGGCAGATAGGCGTGACACATCGATGATCTCGGAGTTGGAAAGGTGCGCTTCGATGTCTTTGATGCGCCCTTCGATGAAGCTCTGCTGCTCCCGCGCAGCGTGGTATTCGGCGTTCTCGCTCAGATCTCCATGGCTGCGCGCTTCGGCAATGGCTTGGATCACCCGTGGGCGATCCTCTGTCTTCAGCTTCTTCAGCTCGTTACGTAGACGCTCTGCCCCCTTCAGGGTCAACGGCGATCTTCTCATGCTCATGACGCAATTTCTCGATGAAGATCTTGCAAGCGATTAACGTCCACCTCGTTCATATGAGCAATCGCCTCGCAGGTCGCAAGGCCGGCCGCAATCGTAGTGTAGTACGTCACCTTCTTGTGTACCGCTTCGCGCCGAATGGAACGCGATTCGAAAATCGCCTGCTTACCTTCAGTCGTATTCACAATGAGCGAGATCTCGTGATTCTTGATCATGTCCACGATATGCGGACGGCCTTCGCGGACTTTGTTTACCCTCCGGCACGGAATCCCCGCGGCGGTAAGCGCCGCAGCCGTGCCCGAGGTCGCCACGATCTCGAAGCCTTGCTCGATCAGCCGCTGCGCGAGTTTCACAGCTGCCGGTTTGTCGCGATCGCGCACGCTCAGAAGGCACACGCCGCGCGACGGCAAAGTCACACCCGAGGCGAGCTGGGCTTTCGCGTAAGCCTCGCCGAAGGAGCGACCCGTTCCCATCACTTCACCCGTCGATTTCATCTCTGGGCCGAGTATCGGGTCGGCTTCCGGAAACTTCGAGAATGGGAACACCGATTCTTTCACCGCAAAGAACTTCGGCACACGCTCGCGCACCAAGCCGAGGTTCTTCAGCTTCGCGCCAACCATGACACGAGCCGCCATCTTTGCAAGCGGCACGCCAGTCGCCTTCGAAACGAAGGGCACCGTGCGAGAAGCCCGCGGATTGACCTCCAGCACGTAGACAATGCCGTTCTGGATCGCGAACTGAACGTTCATCAGCCCGACTACGTTCAGAGCACGCGCGAGCTTGCGGGTCTGTTCCTTGATCTCCTCCTGCGTCTCTGCGCTCAGACTGTTCGGCGGCAGCGAGCAACCAGAGTCACCTGAGTGCACGCCGGCCTGCTCGATGTGCTCCATGATCCCGCCAATGTAGACGTCCTCACCATCGCAGATCGCATCAACATCGACCTCGATCGCAAGATCCAGGAACCGATCGAGCAGCACCGGGCTGTCGTTCGAGACCTTCACTGCGTCCGCCATGTAGGCACGCAGATCGTCTTCGTTGAACACCACCTCCATCGCACGACCACCGAGGACGTACGAAGGACGAACCACGAGGGGAAAACCTACTTCGCGTGCCATCGCAATCGCTTCCTCCTCGGTGCGCGCGGTGCAATTCGGAGGCTGTTTCAGTGATAGCGCGTCCACCAGCTTCTGGAAGCGTTCTCGGTCCTCTGCGATGTCGATCGACTCCGGCGATGTGCCGATGATGGGTGCCCCCGCACGTTCCAGCGCGCGACACAGCTTGAGGGGCGTCTGTCCGCCATACTGCACGATCACGCCCGTCGGCTTTTCCTTCTCGATGATCTCCATGACGTCTTCGAACGTCAGGGGCTCGAAATACAGTCGATCGGAAATGTCATAGTCGGTCGAGACGGTTTCTGGATTGCAGTTCACCATGATCGTCTCGTAGCCTGCCTCGCGCAGCGCGAGCGCAGCATGGACGCAGCAGTAGTCGAACTCGATGCCTTGTCCGATGCGATTCGGGCCGCCGCCCAAGATCATGATCTTCTTGCGCTCAGTTGGCTCGGCCTCGCACTCCTCGTCGTACGTCGAATACATGTAAGCCGTCGAGGTCGCGAACTCGGCAGCGCACGTATCGACCCGCTTGTAGACCGGCCGAATGCCCATCGTGTGCCGGCGTCGACGCACGCTTGCCTCGTCGACCCCGAGGAGCTTGGCTATGCGCCGGTCGGAGAAACCCTTGCGCTTGAGCGTGCGCATGCGGTCGCGATCGAAGCCGGCCAAGCCTTCGGCCTGAAGCTTCTGTTCCTCGCGGACCAAGTCCTGGATCTGCGCAAGGAACCAGCGATCGATGCGGCTGAGAGCGTACACTTCCTCGAACGGCATGCCGGCCCTGAAGGCGTCGGCGACATACCAGATGCGATGCGGCCCTGGCACCAGCAACTCCTCGCGCAAGCGCCGCTGATCTTCCTCCGTGAGCGGCAAGGTCAGCATCGGATCGAGCCCGTCGACGCCGATTTCCAGGCTGCGCAAGGCCTTCTGCAATGACTCTTGGAACGTGCGGCCGATCGCCATGACCTCGCCGACAGATTTCATCTGCGTCGTCAGTCGGTCGTTCGAGCCGGGGAATTTCTCGAACGTGAATCGCGGCACTTTCGTCACGACGTAATCGATCGTCGGCTCGAAGGAGGCCGGTGTCGCACCGCCCGTGATGTCGTTCTTGAGCTCATCGAGTGTGTAGCCGACCGCGAGCTTCGCGGCGATCTTCGCGATCGGGAAGCCAGTGGCTTTCGAAGCGAGCGCGGACGAGCGCGACACGCGCGGATTCATCTCGATCACCAGCATGCGGCCATTGCTGGGATTGAGAGCGAACTGCACGTTGGACCCGCCGCACTCGACGCCGACTTTGCGCAGCACCGCGATGGCGGCGGCGCGCATGCGTTGATATTCCTTGTCCGTGAGCGTCTGCGCCGGCGCGACCGTGATCGAATCGCCGGTATGCACACCCATCGGATCGACGTTCTCAATCGAGCAGACGATGATGCAGTTGTCGTTGCGATCGCGCACGACCTCCATCTCGTACTCTTTCCAACCGAGCACCGCTTCCTCGAGCAGCACCTCGCTCGTCGGCGATGCTTCGAGCCCGCGCGCGACGATCTCTTCGAACTCCTCCCGGTTGTATGCGATACCACCTCCCGTTCCGCCGAGCGTGAAGGAAGGCCGCACGACCGTCGGAAAGCCGATCTCCGCCTGCACGGCGTAGGCCTCTTCCATGCTGTGCGCGATACCCGAGCGCGGGCATTCGAGCCCGATCTCGCGCATCGCATCACGAAAACGCTCGCGATCCTCCGCCATGTCGATCGCATCGCGTGAAGCGGCGATGAGCTCGACACCGTACTTGTCGAGCACACCCTCGCGCACCAGGTCGAGCGCACAATTTAGCGCCGTCTGCCCACCCATCGTCGGCAACAACGCGTCAGGTCGCTCCTTCTCGATGATGCGCTCGACCGTACGCCAATCGATCGGTTCGATATAAACCGCATCCGCCGTGTCCGGGTCGGTCATGATCGTGGCGGGGTTCGAGTTGACGAGAATGACGCGATAGCCCTCTTCTTTGAGGGCCTTACAGGCCTGAGCACCCGAATAATCGAACTCGCACGCCTGTCCGATAACGATCGGACCCGCACCGATGATGAGTACGCTCTTGATGTCGGTTCTTTTCGGCATCTTGTTTTTTCCGCTCAGCCTCGCTCGACTTGCCGCGCAAGTCGAGCGTCAATCGATACTTGTTGGGTGTGCGAGGATTCGCCTCCTCGGCGAGGCGGGCGCGACGACTCTAACGGTCGGCCGCGGCGCGCTTGGCGACTTCGCGGCCTGCGTTCTGCGCGCTCAGCCGTTCGTGCATCAACGCGATGAAGCGACCGAAGAGCTGATCGACGTCGTGAGGACCGGGGCTCGCCTCCGGATGCCCTTGGAAACCGAAGGCCGGACGATCGGTACGTTCGATCCCCTGCAGCGTGCCGTCGAATAGAGACTTGTGCGTCACACGCAGATTGGGTCCGAGCGTAGACTCGTCCACTGCGAAACCATGGTTCTGGCTCGAAATCAGCACCCGTCCGGTTGCAAGCTCCAGCACCGGATGGTTGGCACCATGGTGGCCGAACTTCATCTTCACGGACTTGGCGCCGCTCGCGAGACCCAGGAGCTGATAACCGAGGCAGATGCCGAAGATCGGAATGTCTGTCTCAAGGAAGGTCTTGATCGCCTCGATGGCATAGGTGCACGGCTCCGGATCACCCGGACCGTTCGAGAGAAAGATGCCGTCTGGATTCATCGCCAGCACGTCTTCGGCCGGCGTCTGCGCCGGCACGACGGTGATCCGACAACCATAGTCCGCGAGGCGTCGCAAGATATTGCGCTTGATGCCAAAGTCGTACGCGACGACGTGCAGACGCTGTCCCGGACGTGGCTTGGGCCCTGTTTCCAGTGCCCAGTTCGTGCCTTCGTTCCATTGATAGGGGCGCTTGGTCGACACAACCTTCGCCAGGTCCATTCCTTTGAGGCCCGGAAAGCGACGAGCCGCGTGAATCGCTGCGTTCGCGTCCACCTTGTCGCCGGTCATGATGCAGCCGGCCAGCGAGCCCTTCTCGCGCAGAATGCGCGTGAGCTTGCGAGTATCGATATCGGCGATCGCGACGACCTTGCCTCGCTTGAGGAAGCTCTCGAGCGACTCCACGGCGCGCCAGCTCGAGTACGTGACCGGCAGATCACGAATCACGAGACCCGCCGCGTAAACGGCACCTGCTTCGAGATCTTCGGGATTTGCGCCCGTGTTGCCGATGTGAGGGTAAGTGAGCGTGACGATTTGCTTGCAATATGAAGGGTCCGTCAGGATCTCCTGATAGCCCGTCATTGCAGTGTTGAAAACCACCTCGCCGGTCGTGTTGCCCTTTGCACCAATAGACCGCCCGTGAAAGACCGTACCGTCTTCCAAGGCAAGTACAGCGGGTGTCGTCACGGAAATCCTCGTATGTCAGTCGTTTCAGACACGCATGCGGACGGCGAGATGGGCGCTTCGGCCGATCCCGCTCAAACAAAATTTCACCGCGTGCTGAGGGTCGCGAGTCTACGCGAGTGACCAATTCGATGGAAGTACGAATTGGGGCATCACCATGCGAGTGTGCCGAGCCCCAATACGTCCTGCATCGAGTATAGCCCCGGTCGCTGGCCAACGAGCCAATGCGCCGCCCGGATTGCGCCACGTGCAAAAGCCAACCGATCGCTCGCGCGGTGGGTCAGCTCGATGCGCTCGCCGATACCCGCGAAGGTCACGGTGTGGTCGCCCACGACGTCTCCGCCTCGGAACACCGAGAAGCCGATCGCGCCCTTGCGTCGCGGGACGTGGCTTCCGTGTCGGTCGTGCTCCGCCAGCTCTTCCAAGCTCGCGCCGCGCCCGCGCGCGGCGGCCCGCCCGAGCGCCAACGCCGTGCCGGACGGTGCATCCTTCTTGTTGCGATGATGCGCCTCGAACACCTCGATGTCGTAGGCCTCGTCGAGCAGTCGCGCCGTCAGCTCGACGAGCTTCAGCAATAGATTGACTCCAAGGCTCATGTTGGGCGCCATCACGATGGGCACTGTCTTGGAAGCTTGCTCGATCGCCGCAAGCGTGTCACTCGCATGACCGGTCGTCCCGATGACCATGGGGAGGCCGCGCACGACGCAGGCACGGACGTTTCCGAGCGTAGCCTCCGGCAGACTGAAATCGATCGCGACCGACGCGCCTTCCAACGCGCCCTCGGGACCTGCGGCGACAAGGACCCTCGAACGTGCGCCGAGCTCCTGGACGCTCCGTCCGCGCCACGGGCTTTGTGCGGATGCGCACGCCCCGGCGAGCACGGTATCGCCCGACTCCTCGATCGCCTCGATGAGCGCCCTGCCCATGCGTCCACTGATGCCGAACACGGCAACGGGCAAAGGATTGTGCATGCTCCAAAGTCTTTGCTGATACGCGGCAAACTGCCGCGAGTGGGATGATAGAGCGCGCCCAACGCCACGCCAAACGCCGGCGCCGCGACGCCGGACGCCGCTCCTCAGCTACGGATGGCCTCGAAGAAGCGCTTCACGCCATCGAGCCATGAGCTCTCGCGCGGGCTGTGCTTACGCTTGCTGTTGCGAAGCGACTCATCGAAGCGGCGTAGCAGTTCCTTCTGTTCCTCGGTCAAGTTGACTGGCGTTTCGACCACGATGCGGCAGAACAGGTCACCGGGCGGCCCGCCACGCACCGGCTTCACGCCTTTTTCGCGTAACCTGAAAATGCGACCCGACTGCGTCTCGGGCGGTACTTTGAGCTCAACAGTGCCACCGAGCGTCGGCACCTCGACCGTGCCGCCGAGCGCGGCCGTCGCAAAGCTGATTGGCACTTCGCAGGAAAGATGGCTGCCATCGCGCTCGAAGATCGGGTGCTCGCGCACTCGGATCTCGACGTAGAGATCGCCCGGCGGCCCGCCGTTGCGACCCGCCTCTCCTTCTCCGGCCAAGCGAATCCGATCGCCCGTATCGACACCGGGTGGCACCTTGACGTTGAGCGTCTTCTTCTTGCGCACCCTTCCCTGCCCCAAACACGTGTCGCAGGGCTGGCTGATCGTCTGACCTCGCCCCTTGCAGCGCGGACAGGTCTGCTGAATCGCAAAGAAGCCTTGCTGGATGCGTACCTGCCCGACGCCGTTACAGGTCTCGCAGGTGATCGTCTTGGAGCCAGGTGCCGCGCCGGTGCCCTTGCACGGCTCGCATTCGACGAGCGTCGTGAACTCCACAGTCGCGGTGTGCCCGAATACGGCTTGCTCGAGGTCGAGCTCGAGCTCATAGCGCAGATCGGCCCCTCGATAGACTTGACGACCGCCGCCACGACGTCCGGCGCCGAAGATGTCCCCGAAGACATCTCCGAAAATGTCGTTGAAGGCATCGGCGGCGCTGAAGCCTCCCACTCCGCTCCGTGCGTCGAGACCCTCGTGACCGTACTGATCGTAAATCGCTCGTCGCTGCGGGTCGGTGAGAACTTCGTAGGCTTCCTTTGCCTCCTTGAACTTCTCCTCGGCTTCCTGATCGTTCGGATTGCGATCAGGGTGATACTTCATCGCCAAACGACGATAGGCCTTCTTAATCTCGGCCTCGGTCGCCGTCCGCGAGACGCCGAGCACTTTGTAGTAATCCCGTTTGGACATCTGAGCCACGGTAACCAATCAGACAGTTGACAGCCGATAGCGACGCACCGGCCGGCGCCGATACTAACGCACCGCCGCTCGCCTGCCGCGAGAAGCGGTGCGCGCTTCGCAAGCGTCGACAGTCAACCGTCGGCTATCGACGACCCAGAAGAAAGGCGCTTACGCGCCCTTCTTCTTGTCGTTTACTTCTTCGAATTCAGCATCGACTACATCGTCGTTACCCGCGTGGCTGCGTGCACCGGTACCGCTGCCTTGCGCACCTGCAGTATCACTCTGCTGCGAGTAGGCTTGCTGCGCGAGCGCCGCTGCGGCTTTAGCCAGCGCGTCGGTCTTGCGCTCGATCACATCTTTGTCGTCACCGCTCAATGCCTGCTTCAAGTCGGAGATCGCCGCCTCGATGTTCGCGCGATCGGTTGCCGACACCTTCTCGCCGAGCTCCTTGAGCGACTTCTCGCTCGAGTGGATGAGCGCATCCGCCTTGTTGCGCGCCTCGACGAGCTCGCGGAACTTGCGATCCTCCTCGGCATGCGCCTCGGCGTCCTTGATCATCCGCTGGATCTCCTCCTCCGACAGACCGCTCGAGGCCTTGATCACGATCTTCTGCTCCTTGCCCGTCGCCTTGTCGCGCGCGGACACGTTCAGAATACCGTTCGCGTCGATGTCGAAGGTAACCTCGATCTGTGGAACGCCGCGCGGCGCCGGCGGGATACCCTCGAGATTGAACTGGCCGAGCGATTTGTTGTCGGCAGCTCGCTGACGCTCACCTTGCAGCACGTGAATCGTCACCGCGCTCTGATTGTCTTCGGCCGTCGAGAAGACTTGGGTTGCCTTCGTCGGGATGGTCGTATTCTTCTCGATCAGCTTGGTCATGACACCGCCGAGCGTCTCGATACCGAGCGACAGCGGCGTCACGTCGAGCAAGAGCACGTCCTTGACCTCACCGGACAGCACGCCTGCCTGAATGGCGGCACCCACGGCCACGGCTTCGTCCGGGTTGACGTCCTTGCGAGGCTCCTTGCCGAAGAAGTCCCTCACGGCCTTCTGCACGAGTGGCATGCGCGTCTGACCGCCGACGAGGATGACCTCGGAGATGTCCGAGATGGAAAGACCGGCGTCTTTCAACGCGATGCGACACGGCTCGATGGTCTTGAGGACGAGGTCCTCCACCAGCGACTCGAGCTTCGCTCGCGTAAGCTTGATGTTGAGGTGCTTCGGACCTGAAGCGTCGGCCGTGATGTAGGGCAGGTTGATCTCTGTCTGCTGAATCGAGGAGAGCTCGATCTTCGCCTTCTCGGCTGCTTCCTTCAGACGTTGCATGGCGAGCGGATCGCGTCGGACGTCCACGCCGCTCTCCTTCATGAACTCGTCGGCGAGATAGTCGATGATGCGCTTGTCGAAGTCCTCACCGCCGAGGAACGTGTCGCCATTGGTTGCGAGTACCTCGAACTGGCGCTCGCCGTCCACGTCGGCCACCTCGATGATCGAGATATCAAACGTGCCGCCACCCAGATCGTAGACCGCGATCTTGCGATCGCCCCCTTGCTTGTCGAGCCCGTATGCGAGCGCGGCTGCAGTCGGCTCGTTGATGATGCGCTTGACATTGAGCCCAGCGATGCGGCCAGCGTCCTTGGTGGCCTGGCGCTGCGAATCGTTGAAGTACGCGGGGACGGTGATCACCGCCTCGGTCACTTTCTCGCCCAGGTAGTCTTCGGCCGTCTTCTTCATCTTCATGAGCACGCGCGCGGAGATCTCCGGCGGAGCCATCGGCTTACCCTGCGCCTCGACCCAGGCATCGCCATTCTCGGCTCTGATGATCTTGTACGGCACCATGCCGATATCTCGCTGCACGACGTCGTCGTCGTAACGACGGCCAATCAGTCGCTTGACGGCGAAGAGCGTGTTCTGGGGGTTCGTGACGGCCTGACGCTTTGCGGGTTGACCGACCAGCACTTCGTTGTCCTTGGTGAATGCGACGATCGAAGGAGTCGTGCGATCACCCTCGCTGTTTTCGATGACGCGCGGCTTGCCGCCTTCCATGATGGCGACGCACGAATTCGTCGTGCCGAGGTCGATGCCGATGACTCTGCTCATGGCCTGTAACTCCTGGAATCTTTGTTAGCCAGATTGAAGATTTTCGATTTCGCCGTCAGCGATTGATTGGCGGTCTTTATGTGGGTCAGTTAAGGTGTTTCAAGTGCGCGGTCCGCACCGATCATTCCTCCCTCGCGGACCTCGACACGGGTGAGCTCAAGGTTCCTTGGCAACGACCACTCGAGCCGGACGCAAAAGTCGTCCGTTCAACACATAACCTTTTTGAATGACCTTTATCACGGTGTTGGGCGCGTGCTCGCTCGAGGGCTCAGCGATCATCGCCTCGTGCAGCTCCGGATTGAAGGCCTCCCCTTGCGGATTGACTTCGTTCAAGCCGGCATTCTCGAAGGCCTTGGTCAGCAGCCTGAGCGTTGACTCAGTACCGGCGCGAAGGGCATCGGCGTCCGCGTTGCTCGCCAGACCGAGCTCGAGGGCATCTCGGACCCCGATCAGGTCGTTCGCAAAGCGCTCCACCGCGAACTTGTGCGCCTGCTCGATTTCGCGGGCCGCGCGCTTGCGCACATTCTCGACCTCGGCCAACGCACGCAGGTAGAGGTCGCGGGTTTCGTGCACTCGCGCCTCGGCGGCCTCGAGCGCGGCCCGCAACGACTCCACGTCTTGATCTTGCGCCTGCCCCTGTGCCTGCTCTTGGACCTGCTCCCGAGCCTGATCTTGGGCTGACGCCTCTTGATCGCTCGCTCCGTTGCGATCGACTGCCGGTTGTCGGTCCTCTGCTACGTCGTGCTCATTCGACATGGTCATGGTTTAGGGGACTCCGATGATGCAAAGGCAAAAGCCGGCCCGGGCCGTCGGCCGCCGGCAGGTTTTCCGCGGAACTGCGGGCTAGGAGCGCGAATTCAAGGCAGCGCCCAGGAGCTTGGCGGTAATGTCGACAATGGGTATGACCCGCTCGTACGCCATCCTGGTCGGGCCGATCACGCCAAGCACCCCTACGATTTCCTTATCCAGGGTATACGGCGCCGTGACGACACTGCAATCGTCGAGGATCTTGTAGCCGGATTCCTGGCCGATGAAGATCTGCACGCCCTCGGCCTTCAGGCTTTGGTCAAGCAAGTGGAGGATGTCGCGCTGCTGGGTGAAGGCTTCGAAGAGACGCCGGAGCTTCTCCACGTTCGACAGCTCGGCGAACTCCATGAGATTCGTCTCGCCCGCGATGACATATTCCATGCGCTCCGAGTCGGGCGTATGGCGGACCGCTTGCTGCGCCAGCCGGATGGCGTCGAGCATCGTTTCATTGAGGTGTTCCCGCGTTTCCTTGAGCTGGTTCAGGAGGTGCTCGCGCACCGCCTTCAGCTCTTTGCCGGCGAACTGTTGATTGAGGTAATTGGAGGCGCGGCGCAGCTCGTCCGCGCTGTAATATCGTTCGAGCTGAAGAATCCGGTTCTGAACCTCGCGATCGTTCACGACCAGCACTGCGAGGACCCGGTTGTCGGAAAGCGGCAGGAACTCGATATGAGTCAGCGCCGCATGGCTCTGGCGCGGCAAAGTCACGAGACCGGCGAGCCGCGTCACCTTCGATAGCAGCTGCGAAGCGGCTGCAACGAGCGCCTTCGGGTCATCGGCATGCTCTTCCAGATGGCTTTGAATTTCCGCCACCTTGTCTTCTTCGAGCGGCTCGAACTTGAGCAGGGTGTCGACGAAGAAGCGGTAGCCCTTGTCTGTCGGCACGCGACCCGCCGACGTATGAGGCGAGGACACGAAACCGAGCTCTTCAAGATCGGCCATGACGTTACGGATCGTTGCGGCGCTCAGCTTCATGCCCATATCGCGCGACAGCGTACGAGAGCCAACCGGCTGCCCGTCGCGGATATAGTGCTCAACAAGGAGCTTGAGCAGCTGCTGAGCGCGCTCGCTCAAGCACTCTTCAGTCGTATCGATCGAGTTCGCGACCACGGTCTGCTCTCTTACTCAACCAGCCGACCTACGAGATGACTCAAACCCATATGAAACAAGCGCTTTCGTGCTGTTTCTATTTTGCTACGAAGCTAGCACGGCGCACAAAGCTGTCAAGCAAGGGTATGGAGAGCGCGCCTCTGCAGGCGCCCCCCGCCATTGTCTTCAATCATCTTTTATAGACCATCGGCGCCCCGGACGGTTCGTCCTATCCTGCCCCTCTATTTGGGTTCGCAGACTCGCTCCTCAACATGCTAAAAACCCCTCCCATGTCACCGGCGCCACACAAGTTCGAACGCATCGCCGTCGTGGGCAACGATCGCGACGCCCGCGTTGTCGACTCGTTAAGGGCCCTTGCCAAGCACCTGAGGCTACGGGGCAAGGAAGTGCTCGTCGACGAAGCCACCTCTCTCGACTACGACCCCGATGTCCGGCGCGTGCCGGAGACGGACCTCGCCGCACAAGTCGACCTGCTGGTTGCAGTGGGCGGCGACGGGACGATGCTTCATGCAGCTCGGCTCGCGGCCCCGCACGGAGTGCCGGTGCTCGGCGTCAACCGCGGCAGGCTTGGCTTCCTGGCAGATATCGGACCAGCGGATCTGCCGCAGCGCTTGGACGAGGTGCTCGCGGGCCAGTACGTGCGCGACAGACGCGCGATGCTGTGCGCGCGGATCGAACGTCCCGGCGCGCCGGATCGGCGCTGCCACGCGCTGAACGACGTGGTCATGATGAAGTGGCGCACCGGCCGCATGCTCGACTTCGAGACCTGGATAGACGGTCGGTTCGTCAACACGCACGGGGGGGACGGACTCGTCGTCGCGACCGCAACCGGCTCGACTGCGTATGCGCTCTCGTGCGGGGGCCCGATCCTCTACCCAGAGCTCGACGCGGTTGTGCTCGCGCCCATCTGTCCGCACACGCTCTCGGACAGGCCGATCGTCGTGCGCAGCACCTCGACGATCGAGGTCCGCTTGCTCGAGCGACCCGATACGCAGGCCCAGGTGACCTGCGATGGATTGACGATCGGTGAATTGGCGCCCGGCGACCGGCTCATCGTCACGCCCTCCGAAGCGCACGTCACGCTCTTGCATCCGAGCGACCACGACTACTACCGCATCCTGCGCTCGAAGCTACACTGGGGACGCGGCGATCGCGCGCAGTCCCCCGAAGCGACGGATTGACATCGTGCTTACGCATATTCAAATCCGCGACCTAGCCATCATCGATTCTGTGGAGCTCGAGCTCGACGGCGGGCTCACGGTGCTCACCGGCGAAACAGGTGCTGGCAAGTCCATCGTCGTGGATGCGTTACTGCTTGCCACCGGCGGGCGCGCCGGCGCCGAGGTGGTGCGCCATGGCGCCGAGCGCGCAGAAGTCACTGCCACATTCGATGTAACGAGCAATGGTGCCGCGCTCGCCTGGCTCGCTGAACAGGCGATCGAGCACGAAGGCGAGTGCCTGCTACGACGCGTGATCGCTGTCGACGGACGCAGCCGGGCCTACGTCAATGGTCAAGCCATGCCTATTCAATCGTTGCGGCAACTGGGAGAGCTGCTGCTCGATGTGCACGGGCAGATGGAGTATCAGTCGCTCGTCAAGCGTTCCGCGCAGCGTGAGCTGCTCGACCGCTGCGGAGATCACGCTGGGCTCCTCGAGCTCGTCAAAGAGACGTGGTCGACAGTGTCGAAGCTGCGTGCGGATTACGAGCGGGCAGCCGCTTCGGCGTCCGATCGCGAGGCGCGCTTGGAGTTGCTTCGGTATCACCTAAGCGAGCTCGATGCGCTCGACTTGCGCCCAGGCGAGATCGAAGAGCTCGCCCTCGAACGTCCGCGGCTCGCGCAACGCGAAAGGCTCGCTTCCGGAGCGCGAGAGATCGTTCAGTTACTACGCGAGGCGGAGGATGTCAGCGCCGAGCAGACCCTGGCACGTGCACTGTCGGTTGCCCGCTCGCTGCAGAGCCTCGATCCACGCTATGCCGACATCGCGCGGCTGATCGACGAAAGTCTCATCGCGCTTCGCGAAGGCGTCGAGGCAGTGGAACGATACGAAGCGAGCCTCGACACCGACCCGGCGCGCCACGAATGGGTCGAGCAGCGCCTCGCGGCCGCCGAGTCGATCGCACGCAAGCATCGCGTCGAGCCCGCCCGCCTCTGCGAGCTGCGCCAGGAGCTCGCTGCAGAGCTCGCCCGGCTGGAAGGGCTGGACGCCTCGCTGGAGTCACTGCAGAAGGCGCTGACAGAAGCGCAGCAGCGTTTCGCAACGACGTGCGCGCAGCTTTCCGCAGCGCGCAAGGAAACGGCGAAGGCGTTGTCAGCCAAGATCACCGCGCTCATGCAAACGCTCGGCATGCCCGGCGGCGTGCTGGAGATCGACGTGCGGCCTCTCGGCCCCGAGGCGGGCGGTCCCACCGGCGCTGACGAGATCGAGTTTCGCGTCAGCGCAAATCCAGGCCAGCCTCCCAAGCCGCTCGCGAAGGTCGCCTCCGGCGGCGAGCTATCGCGCATCAGTCTCGCGATTCAGGTGGCCGGCGTGCAGGATGCGTGTCTGCCCTGCCTGGTATTCGACGAAGTCGATGCCGGCGTCGGCGGGGCGGTCGCGGAGATCGTCGGCCGTCAGCTGCGGGCCTTGGGTGAGCGCACGCAGGTGCTTTGCGTCACCCACCTACCCCAGGTCGCGAGCCAAGCGCACGCACACATCCGGGTGGCGAAGATCACCGACGGCAAGGCCACGCGCACGACATTGCACAAGCTCACGCCCGACGAGCGCGTCGAGGAGATCGCGCGCATGCTGGGCGGCGTGGACATCACATCAAAAGCTCGCGAGCACGCAGCGGAGATGTTGCGGCAGCCCGCCGCCGGCAGCCGAAAACGCGCGCGTCGATGAGCCCTACGCGCGACGACGCGCGCTCGGCTCATTGCGCGACGGGCAATTCTGCCTCTTACAGTGTGCGTAAAGGATCATCGAGTGATCCTTGAGTTCGAATTGCATCTTGCTCGCGATAGCCTGCTGGCGCTCCTCGATGCTCGGATCGAAAAACTCCTCGACCTTGCCGCAATCGAGACAAACGATGTGGTCGTGATGCTCCCCCTCGTTCAGCTCGAAGACGGCCGTAGTGCCCTCGAAGTGGTGCCGACTCACCAGACCGGCCGCTTCGAACTGGGTCAGCACTCGGTACACGGTGGCGAGCCCGATGTCTTCGTGTGATTCGAGCAAGTGCTTGTAAATGTCCTCCGCGCTCATGTGCCGAGGCTTGGCGGTACCGAGGATCTCGAGGATCTTGAGGCGGGGCAGCGTGACTTTGAGGCCAGCCTTGCGCAGATCTTCGCTTTCAGATGTCTTCATGAGAGCCACCCCGTCTTGACACGCTGCTCGGACAGCAGCTTTTCAGTATCATCGACTTTCCCATTATCGGCCACATGCGCGGAACTGGCCAGCCACCGACATCTGGCAGGCTGAACGACGTAACTGGCTGCGAACGAGCCCGAGATGAGAAAGGCGTTCCTTGACCGACCCTGCCCCTTGGCGGCTGCACTGCTGCTGTTGGTTTCCACTGCGATCGGCGTCAGTGGCTGTGTCCATCAAGTTCCGATCATGCAGGGGAATTTCTTGGAAAAGAAGGACGTTGACCGAGTCACCCCCGGCATGACACGGGTGCAGGTGCGAGCGCTGCTCGGCACACCGATGATCGCCGACCCGTTCCATCAATCCCGGTGGGACTATTACTACTACTTCAAGACCAAGCACATGGAGCGGCCGATCAAGCAGCACTTCGTCGTGCATTTCGACGCGGACGACAGAGTGGCACGCGTCGAGCGACTCGGCAGCCAAGATGCCGGCGAGGCGACACCGGCCTCCGAGGCTCAAGACAGCGGAGAGCTGCCCGCCGCCGGTGCGGGCTAGCGCGTGCGCGCTCGCTGCGCTGCCGCCGCGCGCCGGCGGCTCTCTTTAGGATCGATGCGCAACGGGCGGAGCACCTCGATTCGATCCCCCGTTCGCAGCGACTGAGTCAGCGGAACGCTCTGCCCAAAGATCGCGCAGCGCACAGGAGCACCGAGCTCTGGGAAGCGTCGCCGAAGCCCTGAGGCCTCGAGCGCCTCAGCCACGGTGGCACCTGCAGGCACGGTCAGCTCGACCACGACCTGTCGCTCCGGCAGGGCATATACCACGCTGACGCTGATCGGTTCATTGGGCCGCATACATCTCTCGCGCACGTGCGACGAATGCGTCCACGAGCTCACTGCAGCTCTTCTCGAAGGAACGCGACAGCAGCAGCCCCAGCACTGGGTTCGAAAACTGAAAGCGCATTTGGAGGCTCACCTTGCAGCCTCGACCGGCTATATCCTCGAACGTCCAAGCACCCGAGAGCACACTGAATGGCCCTTCCACGAGCTCCATCTCGATACGATGAGGAGGATGCATCGCGTTGCGCGTGGTAAACGCCTCGCGAGCCCCACTCCTGTGCATCTCGAGACGCCCGACCACGTAACCCTCACCACGCTCGAGCACTTCGGCGCTCGTGACCCAGGGAACGAACTCAGGGTAGCGTTCGAGATCGGCTACTAACGCGAACATCTGGGCCGGCGTGTAGGGCACCAACGCGCTTCGAGCGAGCTCACGCATGGATGTACTTCAACGTCTGCATGGCCGCGAAGTGTAAGGAACCCATCGCAGGTCATGCCAGCGGCTACAATGCCACCTCTTATGAGCAAGAAAAAACCAACAGACGCGAACCCTAGAATTGCGGAGAACCGCCGGGCTCGCTACGAGTACTTCATCGAAGAGACGTACGAGGCGGGCCTTGCGCTGCAGGGCTGGGAGGTCAAGAGTCTGCGCGCCGGCAGAGCGCAGATCAATGAGGCGTACGTCTTCATCAAGGACGGAGAAGCCTTCTTGTTCGGTGCGCACATTTCGCCGTTGGCCACTGCGTCGACGCACGTGGTGCCCGATCCGGTGCGCACCCGCAAGCTGCTTCTGCATCGCGCTGAGCTGAATCGCCTCATCGGTGCGGTGGAACGTCGCGGCTACACGCTCGTGCCACTCGAGCTGTACTGGAAGAACGGGAAGGTCAAGCTGCGCGTCGGCCTGGCCAAGGGCAAGAAGGCACACGACAAGCGCGCCACCGCAAAAGAACGCGATTGGCAACGTGAGAAATCGCGGCTGCTCAAGCAGGGGATCAAGTGAGCACCGCCTTACTCGGCTCCTCACCCATCCTCGTTCTGACGCCCCTTGTTATTGGCGCGCGTGCCCTTACACTAAGCCTTGCTCCTGGGGGCGACCGGTTTCGACGTGGGTAGCGAAACTTCAGGTGCATGCCGAGGTGTAGGCGCCTCGTTAAACTGCTTACAAACTCATAGTTGCCAACGAAGACAACTACGCTCTGGCGGCCTAATCCCGCCTGACCCTCGCCTGGCGTGTGCTTGTGCACCCAGATTCGAGGGACGCGCTCACAAGCTCGCAAGTCGGTGCGCTTCAGGTCGGCTTGTCAAAACGTACTGAAGCTGGCTGTGCGTCGTCCCTGCCCTTCGGGTAGCGCACAGCGAGACTCAAAGAACGGGCTAAGCATGTAGTGTCCTGAGGCGTAGTGCTCGCGGACGCGGGTTCGATTCCCGCCGCCTCCACCACCTTCCTAGGCTGTAGGCCCTAGAAATGTAGGCTTGCAGCGCCCCTCGCGATTTCCTGATAGCCATTCCCCTTCCGCGCAGCGGGCCAGGGCACCGGCAGTCGCAGGATCTTGTGCGTCGTTCGCAACGCGCGAATTGCACGGCACCGTGCGCGCCGAGCGCGTAACCCCTATCCTCGAGCCCGCAGCCGCTATTGCAACGCCTTCGACTTTCCGTGGCGTAGAACGCCTACGACGACGCCCTCGATCACCAGGGAACGCTCTCGCACGTCGACTTTGATCGGCTCGAACTCTTCGTTCTCGGGCAGGAGCCACACGAAGCGTCCCTCCTGCTTGTAGCGTTTCACCGTGACCTCGTCGTCGAGCCGCGCTACCACTATTTGCCGATTTCTCACCTCAGGCGTGCGATGGACCGCAACCAGATCGCCGTCGAAAATTCCAGCGTCTTTCATGCTCATGCCGCGCACCTTGAGCAGGTAGTGCGCCTTGGGCTGAAAGATCTTCGGATCGATTTGATAGCGCCCTTCGATGTGCTCCTCGGCAAGGATGGGTTTACCCGCCGCCACCCGTCCGATCAGAGGCAGACCGAGCTGCTCGCGAAGCGAGTCCTTGAGCTGAATGCCACGCGAAGCGCCGGGGATGAGATCGATGACGCCCTTTCGTTGCAGCGCTCGCAGGTGCTCTTCCGCTGCATTCGCCGACTTGAAGCCGAATTTCTGTGCAATCTCCGCACGCGTCGGAGGCATGCCGTTCTCCGCGATGCACTGCTGAATGAATTTCAGAATCTGGCGCTGACGAGGAGTGAGATCGGACATAGCCAGCCTGTTGTTTTGGACAGATAACTGTATTTATAACCACCCTCCAGTACTGGGGCAAGACCGGCCGGTTCCCTCTTAGATCCACGATGCACGGTCGCGCGGCACAACTCGGGCACGAGGTTGGCCGGAACAGTCTGCTCCCTGTGCCTCGCGAATCGTGAGACCACTGCGCGCTGCGTTTAACAGAATCACCTTTCGCCTACCGCTCGTCACGCGATTCGCTCCGCTGGTCGCCTGGTTTAGCACTCTGTGCACGCGGTCCATACGATCCGCGCCATGAGCACTAGACCCCTACGTTCACGATGCGCACGTGGCTTCACGCTCATGGAGCTGATGCTCACGCTGGCTGTCGCTGCGGTCTTGGCGGCCGTGGCCGTGCCGAACATGCGCGACTTCATTCGCAACAACCGGCTCACGTCTGCAGCGAACGACTTGCTGCGATCCGTACAAGTGGCGCGCTCGGAAGCAATCAAGCGTCAGACCTTCGTCGCCGCGTGTGCCTCAGCGAATCCGGATGCTCAGGACGCAAAGTGCAGCGGCGGGCCGTTCGGCGGCTGGATCGTGTTCGAAGATAAGAACAACAACTGGGCGCGAGACTCCGACGAGGAAATCATCGACCGTAAGGCGGTGCCCACGGGCGTGGTCTCGGTCAGCAACAACGACGGCGTCGTGAGCTTTGCCGCGACGGGCTTCTCGAACAAGACACCGGGTCGAACCGCAACGGACCGCGTGGTTTTCTGCGACGAGAGAGGAAACAAACGAGTCGGCGACAACTCCACCGCACGCGCACTGATCATTGAGCCTGCCGGCCGGGCTCGCGTGACGAGACTTCTCGAGGACGTGACGCGGGCGTTGAGCGATATCGGAGCGAGCTGCCCATGACGGCCCACCACCGCATGATTCGTCGCCGTGCGATGGCGCGCGGCTTCACGATGGTCGAGACGCTCGTGGCACTCGTCGTGCTCGGTGTCGGCCTGCTCGGCATCGCCAGCCTCTACGTCGTGACGCTGCGAACCAGCGGCGGTGCGATCTACCGCATGCAAGCGGTCAATCTGGCCAGCGACCTGGGCGACCGCATCCGCGCGAATCCCACGGCCGGAACTTCTTACGCCGGCTCGCCGGCGACCGCCCCAGGTACCTGCACAGGTCCAGACAAGAGCTGCACGCCAGAGCAGATGGCGGCTCACGATCTCTATGACTGGCAGGAGCAGATTGCGAACACATTGCCCGGCAATCCGACCGGCACCGTGACAGTCGATACGTCCACCACGCCCTGGACCTACGAGATCACGATCACGTGGCTCGAAGCCGGCGATGCCGAAGAGAACCGGCAGCGTTACGTGATGAGAATGCAGCTATGACGATGCACCTCTTCGAATCATCAAGGTCCCCGCGGACGAGCACGCTGCGTCAAGCCGGGCTCAGCTTGATCGAGCTGCTCGTGGCCGTGACGATCGGAGGGTTGCTGATCTTCGGTGCGACGCAGGTATACGTAGACAGCCGCCGCACCTACGAGATCAACGAGAGCGCAGCGCGATTGCAAGAGACTGCGCGCTATGCGCTCAGCGTGCTCGAGCCCGATATCCGGATGTCCAATTACTGGGGGTTGGTCAAGGGCGCGGGCGTCGTGACGGAACAGGCCTCCCCCGACGATGACCAGGTTCCTGGGGATCCCACGGATTGCGGTCGGAACTTCGCGCGTCACCTCGTCGAGAACGTTGCCGGCACGAACGGGAGCACGAATCTCCCGTGCGCTGCATATCGGGCGAATGTCATTGCCAGCGCCGATTCATTGACCATACGCCGTGCTGCGGTGTCCCCTTCCACGGCACCCGGCACGCGCCTGCGGATTTGCTCGACGCGTGTTGCTGCGACGGTCGTCACGGACGCCTCCACGTGCACTCCTGCGCCCGCTGGACAACTCAACGACCTGATCGTCAACACGTACTACATCAGCCAACACTCGACCGACCGACCTGGCTATCCCTCGCTGCGGCGGATATCCCTCGTCGAAGGCCCCGCCTTCCGCGACGAGGAGATCATCCCGGGCGTCGAGGACATGCAGATCGAGTTCGGCATCGATCCCACGGGCATGTCGGGACGCGCACAGAGATACGTGAATCCGGACGAGGTCAACGACGGCGAGCAAATCGTGTCGGTTCGCATTTGGCTATTGATCCGCGCCGAGGCTGAGGAAGTCGGTTTCCTCGACGATCGCACATACCAGTACGCGGATCGCGATCCGTATCAGCCCAACGATCGCTATCGCCGTTTGTTGGTTTCTCGCACGATTCAAGTGCGCAATGCTCTGGGGACTTGATGATCATGCGCGCTCGACACCATCGCTTCCCTCTTCGATCTCGCGGCGCCGCGCTCGTCGTCGCCCTGCTGCTGTTGCTGGTTCTGACGGTGCTCGCGATCTCCGGAATGAACACGGCGAGCCTTGAGCTCGTCATGGCGGGCAACACGCAGTATCAGCAGAACGCTTTCCAAGCGGCTGAGGCCGGCATCGAGCAAGCCTTGCGAGTGGGCGCATTCAATCCGGGTGGCGGTGTGGAGCACATCCCCGCCGACCCGTCACAAACGATTCCGATCCCAGGCACGAACAACGCGGATTCCTTCGCGGCGACGATCACTCCGCAATTGGGCGGCGCTGCGCAACCGGCGATGTGGGGATCGAGCTGGGACAGCTTCTCCACATTCCACTTCGAGATCGAAAGCGTGGGCCGCTCGACGCGCAACGCCCTCGCACGTAACTACCAGGGCGTCGCGATCATCGCCCCGCACGACCCAACGGTCATGCCGATCGATCCGACTTCACCTGAGCTAACGCCATAGCAGCGCCTGAGAAATCGTAGGAACGGACTATGCGGTCTACGAAGCAAACTATTCTGAGCACTCTAGCCGGCACTGCGCTTGCGCTGTGCGCCTTCGCTCCGGTCATGGCGGATGACACCGAAATCTTCATGGTGCAACCTGCCAATCGGGTGCAGCCGAACGTCCTCATCATCCTCGATACCTCGGGCAGTATGAATTACACCGTCGAACGGACGCTGCTGCCGTACGACCCTACGGTATCGTATTCAAATACCGGCACCGGTTGCCGGGACGATCGGATCTACTATTCGGAGAACAGCAGTAGTGGCCCTCCGACGTCCTGCGAAAATCTACCGTTCATCCAGCTGAGCGGCAATTTCTCACGCGCGACTCCGCGCGAGATCAAGTGCCGGCGTGCAATCGAAGCGCTGGCGTGGGGCCCGGGAGAGACCGGCGTCGGGTTCTATTCAGATCTATTCATTCGCTGGCGTGGCAGCGGAAGCAACAAGGCTTGGCAAAGCACCCTCGCGAACGCCAACGGCTCAAAGACGAGCGGCTCCATAGCAAGCGGCTCGAACTATGCCACTGACGTGGAATGCCTGGAAGACGCAGGCAATCACGGCAAGGCTTCCTCGGATGCTGCGAAGTGGCCAGACAGGAACGTCAGCGACAGCACGGAAGGTCAATGGACGAGCGTCTCAAGCAGCTCGTGGTGGGGTGTGGCTGGAAACACGGGTATGAGTGCCACGTTGTATAGCCCGAACTACATCCGCTATCTGCGCAATGGTCCCCGGGCACCGACAACCCGCATGGACGTCGTCAAGACCGCCGCAGCGAGCTTCCTGAACTCGTTGCCGAACATCAATGTCGGTGTCATGCGCTTCGATCGACAAGCCCAAGGTGGGATGGTCATGTCGCCTGTCTCGATGCTTGATCCGAAGCGTGCCAGACTGATCGATGAGATCACCAACAGCGATCGCTACGAGCCCGTTGGTAATACGCCCCTGAGCGAAACTCTGTTCGAAGCGTATCGATACTTTACGGGAGGTCCGGTCCTATACGGTCGAGAGTCGCGAATATGTACGAGTATCACGAACTACGGAAGTAACCGTGCTGGAAGCTGTGCGACGAACAGCACAAGGACGTTTCCGAGCGTTGAAGAGTCGCGTACTAGCGATTGGCGCTACATCAGTCCCATCACAGACAGTTGCCAAGCCAACTACATCGTCTATCTCACGGACGGTGAAGCGACCAGCGACAACGACGCGGACAGTCTCATCACGTCCTTGCCAAATTTTCACAGGCTAGCTGGCGACGGATGTGAAGGCAGCGGTCCTGGCCGGTGTCTGGGCGCGCTCACAGAATATATGTACAACGCGGACTTGCGTACCGACCTTGACGGACATCAGAACGTAGTCACCTACTTCATCGGTTTCGGCCCGGACTTCAGCGGCAACGCCGAGGCGTTCCAAAAGTTGGAAAACGCTGCGCGTCGCGGCGGCGGTCAGGCCTACCAAGCCGACGACTTGGGCAGTCTGTCGGCGGTGTTCAACTCGATCGTCACCAATATTCTGCAGACGAGCACGACCTTCACCACACCGACCGTGGCGGTGAACGCCTTCAACCGCACTCAGACGCTGGACGATTTGTTCGTGTCGGTGTTCCAGCCCGACAACGCCGCTCATTGGCCCGGCAATCTCAAGAAGTATCGGGTGTCGGACGGAGAGATCGTCGATAGCGAAGGTCGCGCTGCGGTCGATCCGACGACAGGCTTCTTCGCTGACTCGGCCAGAAGTTACTGGTCGAGCCGCGCCGATGGTGCAAACGTCAAAGCGGGAGGCGCTGCGAACCGCATCCCGTCCCCCGAGCAGCGGAATCTGTACACGTATATCGGTGCTCAACGGCCAGGAAGCGCCGTCCTGCTGAGCAATCATCCGCTCAGCACCTCGAATTCCGATCTCGATGAAGAGGTGCTCGACTTGCTTGCGCCAGGCGATCCGTCCCGGGACGATCTGATCAACTGGGCGCGCGGCGCCGATGTGCTGAACGAAGACGGCGATGCATCGACGAACGTTCGTAGAGCCATGGGCGATCCTCTGCACTCCCCGCCTGCAGTGGTGATTTATGGCGGAACGGCAGAGTCTCCAGACGCCGTCGTCTACGTCACGACGAACGATGGCTACCTGCATGCCTTCGACGCCGAGACTGGCGTAGAGCTGTGGGCATATGTGCCGCAGGAATTGCTGCCTCGCCTGAAGACGCTCTACTTCAACAATCCAGTAGCGCAACGAACGTACGGACTCGATTCACCAATCACGGTACTCAAGTACGACGTGAACGGCGACGGTATCGTCAATGGCGACGATCGCGTCATCCTCTACTTCGGCATGGGACGCGGAGGCGATCGCTATTACGCCATCGACGTCACCGATAAGAACCGCCCCCGCTACCTGTGGAGCATCGGCCCCGAGGTGCTGCCAGGAGTCGGTCAGACTTGGTCTCAGCCCACCGTGGCGCGTGTCAACGTTGGAGGAGCGACGCAGAACTCTCAGAAGCTCGTACTGATCGCGGGCGGGGGTTACGACGTCACGCAAGACTCCGTCGTCTACGGCGAAGACAGTGTCGGCAACCGCCTGTACATGATCGACGCGATACGCGGCACGTTGCTCTGGTCGGCCGGCCCCTCTGGCGCCAATCTCAACCTGAGTCGGATGACGCACAGCATTCCTAGCGCAGTGGCCGTGCTCGATACCGACAGCGACGGCTACGCCGATCGAATGTACGTGGGGGATATGGCTGCGCAACTCTGGCGCTTCGATATCACGAACGGTAACTCGGCCAACACGCTCGTTGCAGGAGGCGTCATCGCATCACTAGGAACCAAGGAACACAGCACGCCTCAGCCGGAGCATGCGCGCCGCTTCTATAACAAGCCGGATGTCGCTGCCCTGCAGCGCGCTGACACGCCACCGATCCTCAATATCGCGATCGGCTCGGGTTATCGCGGTCATCCGTTGAACACTGCGACTCAGGATCGTTTCTACTCCATCCGAGATCTGCAGCCGTTCCGGCGGCTGACGCAGTCCGAGTACAACAACCTCACGATCATCCGAGACTCGGATTTGCTCGATATCACGGACGATGTCCAAGCGATCGTGCCGGCCAACGCCCCGGGTTGGAAGCTGCTGCTCAACTACCCCGCGTGGCAGGGTGAGAAGTCGTTGAGCCCGGCGAACACCTTCGACAACAAGATCTTCTTTACGACGTATATTCCGCCCGGGCCTGCTGAAGCGAATCCGGATACTTGCTCGATCTCGAGCTCCGGGCGAAATCGTGTCTATGTCGTGAACGCGTTCAACGGAGCACCGATTCCGCGGCGCGACTCGCAAACCGATCCCGACGGCGGCAATGGTGGCGACGGAACGGGAGGAATGAGCAAGGAGGATCGCTTTGAGGAGCTCGCACAAGGCGGCATCGCACCCGAGGTTTCATTCCTCTTCCCCGAAGCGAACCAAGTGGTGTGCCTGTCCGGCGTCGAAGTGCTGGGTATGTGCAGAAACTTCAATAGCCGCATCAAGACCTACTGGCGCGAATCCACGGCACAGTGAGAGGCAGTGACATGAGCGCGATTCTGAAGTCCGGTAAGCTGCCTATGAAGCGCAGGATGCGTGGCATCACCCTAATCGAGCTGATGGTGATCGTGGCCGTCGTGGCCATCCTGGGCTCGCTTGCCGTGGGGAGTTATCGCAACTACCTCATCCGCGCGCAGAGGACCGAAGCGCGGATGGCACTATTGCGTATACAAGCCGCGCAAGAGAAGTTCTTTCTTCAGAACAATCGCTATGCGACCGACGGTCAGCTGACACTGAGCCCGCCCGCTGGGCTCGGTATCAGCCGCACCACCGAGAACGGCAACTACACCTTGAGGCTGCAAACGGACAGCAACGGCAACCGCTATCGCGCGGTGGCGACGGCGACGGGCGGTCAAACCCGAGACATCGCGGCTTGTCGCGTGCTCTCGATCGATCAGGACGGCAACAAGGAGCCGGCGGCCAATCCGGAGTGTTGGCGCTAGGCAGAGAGGGAGATCAGCTCCGGGGCACCGGGAGGTCGGTGCTGGCTCAAGGTGAAGGAACAGGAAATAGGGAAAAGATGCTGCGTTTCGCGCGCACGAGCCGCAACCCAAATCATCCTCCCTGTCCATGGCTGTCTTGCCGGGAGACGCTCCTGTGGCAGCAGAGCAAGGCTTTTTGCTGGCCAGCGCTCTTCGGCAACAATGTCTCGCGAGCTCGCCAAGTACGTAGATATCGGCTGTCGCGCAAAGACGACGGAACGTCTAATCACTTTGATCGACTTCACTCAATCTTGTATTCTCCGCGCTCGGTCGTGCCCGGGAGCTTTTGCAAAAATAGGGACTTCTGAGGCGAGGTCCGCAGGAACAAGCCAACACCCCTGCGGATTTTCAGGCCGTGACAAGTTTGTCGCTCTGGTCAATGTCCATCCGACCCAGTAGAAGGGGAAAGAAGTCATGAAGAAAACTATCTCCACCACGGTTAAGGCAGGCCTTGCTGCCCTCGCGCTCGTCGCTGCAAGCGGTTGCGTCTCTCAAGCGACCGTCGATGAGATCCGTGCCACGGCCGAGAAGGCTGTGCAGGATGCAGCCGCTGCCAAGGCTGCTGCCGATGCTGCTGCCAGCGCCGCTCAGTCCGCGCGTTCGGCTGCCGACAGCGCCCAGAGCGCCGCAAATCAGGCGCTGCAAGCGGCCCAGGCTGCTCAGGCCTGCTGCGACGCTACGAACGAGAAGATGGACCGCATGTTCAAGAAGTCCGTTTCGAAGTAATCGATCGGCACGACAAACAAAACGCCGCGGAGCAATCCGCGGCGTTTTTGTTTTGGATGGAGCGCTGGCAACGAGGCACGGCCCTGCCCTTCCCCCATTCCCCATCCCCTTCTAGAGGAGCGGACCCCAGCAGCCTCAGCTATGGACTAACTCGGTGGATAGATAACGTCGGCCGCGGGGTCCGCGCGCTCAGTGTAGCAGCTGAACCCGAAGCCGGGTTGTATTTGCCCGCCGCGTCTGCTAGGGCGCACTCACGCCGGGCGCAGCAGCGGGACCGGGGCGGAGCAGGATGGGTTCGGGCACACCCGTCGCGCTCAAGAATGCCCGCTCAGCGCGTGCCCAGTCGATGGGCAAGCCGCTGTCCTGGGTGGCCGCTACCAACAAGCGGGTGATGTTGGTCAGGCTGAAGAGCTCCTCGTCGTCCTGCCCCTCGAGGGGCGCGTGGACCTCGATGAACAGCTCGTCACCGCGCCATCCCATCTTGTATGGGGTGTCTATGAGGCGAACCTTCGTATTGAGCGGCACCAGCTTGAACAGCTCTTCGATGTCCTCCGGAAACATGCGAATGCAGCCATGGGTGACCTGCATCCCCACTCCCTCAGGGCGATTCGTGCCGTGGATCAGATACGCCCCGCCTGGGATATCCAGCCGCATCGCATAGTTTCCGAGCGGGTTGTCCGGGCCCGGCGGGACTGCTCTCGGCAGCGGCGTGCCCTCTCGTGCATGCTCTCGACGCACAGATTCCGGCGGATACCAGGTCGGGCGCTCGCGTTTTTGAATGATGCGTGTGACGCCGAGCGGTGTTTTCCAATCCATCTTCCCGACGCTGATGGGATAAGTCTTTACCACTCGTGGCTCGCCCGGCTTCGCTGGCGGGTAGTAATAAAGGCGGTGCTCGGCCAGGCTCACGACGATCCCTTCGCGCGGCGCGTCCGGCAGAATGTATTGCGTAGGGATCACGATCTTGGTGCCTTCCCCCGGCAGCCAAGGATCGACTCCGGGGTTGGCGGCGACAATCTCCTTGTAACCGACGCCATAACGACGGCCGATCTCGAGGAGCGTGTCCTCATAACGCGTCGTGACGTATTGAATCTCGCCGATGACAGAGTCCCGGCCTTCGGGTAGCAGATAGGTGGCAGCCGCTGCGATCTGCGAGCAGACGAGCGCAGCGAGTCCCACGACGAGCATCGACCAGCTTTTTCTGACCCTCATCGTCTGCAAACTTGAGCAGGGTTAGCACATAGACAGCATAGCGCTAAGCTGCCGTCCCCCGCTGCTGCGCTTTGAGCAGATTCGCGATTTGCGTCGGCACGCCTTTGCGCGCCTCGATGGAGGCGATACGCAAGGCATTCGCGAAGGCGACGACATCCGCGCTGCCGTGGCTCTTGATGACCACGCCGGTCAGCCCGACCATGCTCGCGCCATTGTACGAGCGTGGGTCGAATTCGCGGCGAATCGAGCGGAACACCGGCCAAGACGCGGCCGCTGCCAAGTACCGAAGCGGATTACGCGTGTATTCCGACTTGATCGCGCCAACGAGCATCGTCACCAGCCCCTCCATGGTCTTGAGCGCCACGTTACCAGTGAACCCATCGGTCACGACGACATCGACGTCGCCCGAAAATATATCGTCACCCTCGACGAAACCGATGTAGTTGAGCGTGCTCGCGGCGAGCAGACGGGCCGCCTCTTGCACGACCCCGTCGCCCTTCATCTCCTCCTCGCCGATGTTGAGGAGCCCCACCCGAGGCCGCTCGATACCGTGCATGTCGGAGGCAACCACCGTGCCCATGACGGCGAACTGGAACAGGTGCTCGGCGGTGCACTCGGCATTGGCACCGAGATCCAGCATATGGGTATAGCCGTGTCGCGACGGAATGCGCGAGATGATCGCAGGACGATCGACGCCCTCGATGGTTTTCAGCACGAAACGGGCCGTGGCCATGAGCGCGCCGGTGTTGCCCGCACTCACGCAAGCCTGAGCCTCGCCCGTCTTGACGAGATCGATCGCCACGCGCATCGACGAGTCCTTCTTCTTGCGCAGAGCGTCCTGCGGCTTCTCGTCCATGCCGACGACCTGCGAGGCAGGCCGAATCGTCACGCGCTGCCGCAGCTCGCGCGCCTCCGCGAGCAGTGGCTCGATCGTCTCTGGGATGCCGACCAGAATGATCTGCAGCGAGCTTTCGCTCTTCAGCGCCGCCAGCGACGCCGGCACCGTGACCGTCGGGCCGTGGTCCCCGCCCATCGCGTCGACAGCAATCGTGAGCGGTGCGCCATTCGTCGAGGAGCGATCGGTCATGATCCGCACCGTGCGCTGTCAGTGCGCCGCTGCAGCGCGGATGAACCAATCGCGAGGATTCATCGGCTGCTGCAGTGACGCGTTATTCCTGCTCTGACTTGTCGCGCGTAACAAGCACCTTCTTCCCGCGATAGAAACCATCGGGGGTGATGCGGTGCCGGCTGTGCGTCTCGCCCGACGTCGGGTCGACCGACAGCGCGGGCTGGCTCAACGCATCGTGCGCACGACGCATCCCGCGCCGTGAAGGGCTCTTCTTGCTCTGTTGTACTGCCATGACTCGCTACTCCACGTGGTGCGGGTCAGCGCTTGCGCATCATGTCCCGCAAGTTCTGAAAAGGTCGTTGTACGTTTCGAGCCGATGCTTCGCGCTCCACCGGCTCCTCGTTCAGCTCGCCACACCGCTCGTCGGCATGTCTCGCAACGAGCGGCAATGCCAGCAGCGCTTGGTCCTCGACCAGCCACCGCAAATCGAGCCGCGCGGTGTCGGCGACGATCGGCTCGTAGCCACCCGGCTCATCGGCACGATCTGCGCCTACGATGAGCACTCCGAAGCGCTCGTCGATCTCGATTTCGACGGTACCCATGCAACGCTGGCAAGTCAGCGATACCCGCCCCACTAACGTGCCGTCTACGGCAGGATGACCTTCGTATTGTGAGAACCGGAAGCTCGCTTGCAGCGTGCTCGCACCCAACACCCCTGCTTCGGCGAGCCGTGGCAGATCGGAGGATGAGTACGTTCGTTCCAGTCGACTCCCCGTCGCGGCCAGGTCGGCAGCGTTGACGAGGCTGTCGTTTCTGACGTCCGAGGGGCGCGGCATGGGGCGCGTATACTAGCGACGCCCCCCTCGAGTGTCAAAAACAAAAAGGCGGATAAATGCTTGTTTTTCTAAGGGATCGGCTGACGGAGCGCGCATGAGCAACTCCCATGATCTGCATCTGGTACTCGGGTCGACCTCGCCGTACAGGCGGGCTCTCCTCGAGCGCTTGGGTATCCCCTTCACGGTGGCCGCACCCATCGTGGACGAGACGCCGCTTCCCGGCGAACAACCGGTTGATCTCGTGCAGCGGCTCGCCCGCGCGAAGGCCGAAGCTGTGGCGAACCGACAGGCCAAGAGCTTAGTCGTCGGCTCGGATCAGCTTGCAGTATGCGGCAACGAAGTGCTGGGCAAACCCGGATCTGGCGAGCGCGCCATCGGCCAGCTGCGCAGGCTGAGCGGCCAGCGCGTCACGTTCTACACCGCCGTGCACGTGGTCCGCACAGACTCTCGCGCCAACGAGGGACATTTGGATGTCACCACTGTCCACTTTCGGCCGCTGAGCGACGAGGAGATCGAGCGCTATGTGGCCCGCGACAAACCGTTCCACTGCGCAGGAGGCTTTAGGGTCGAGTCGCTCGGCATCGCGCTATTCACTCGCATCGAATCGCAGGATCCAACGGCCCTCATCGGGCTACCGCTGATCTGGTTGGCAGGAGCGCTCAGGCGGCACGGCTTCCTGGTGCCTTGAAGGCCCAACGCTCCGAGGGATGGTCCGTCGCATATCGGAGCTCTGCTAGCGACCGAGCTGTGCTTGTGAACGACGTGCGCTGACCTGCGCCAGGCGGTCGAGCACTGTCTGCAGCTCGCTGGGTAGCGGTGCAGTCACCGAGAACGGCTCGGGCGCTCCCGCACGCTGGAACGTGACGGAGTGCGCGTGCAGGAACATCCGGTTGAGGCCGTACGCCTTGAGCTTGGCGTCCCTGTCCGGATCCCCATACTTCTCGTCGCCGGCGACTGGATAGCCTGCATAAGCTGCATGCACACGAATCTGATGCGTTCGCCCGGTCTGGATCGATACAGACACGAGCGTCGCCAGTGTCTTGAAGTGCTCGAGCGGCGTAAACGTGCTGACAGCCTCTTGGCCTTCAGGATGGACCTGCACGACTCGCTCGCCGCCGCGCCTCACGTTCGTCTTGAGCGGCAGGTCGATCGTCTTCGTTCCGAACGGCCAGCGCCCGACGAGAAGCGCAAGGTATGCCTTCTCCATCTGGCGCTCCCTCAAGAGCGCGTGCAGCTCGCGCAGTGAAGCACGTCGCTTGGCAACGAGGAGACAGCCGCTCGTCTCTCGATCCAGGCGGTGAACCAGATCCAGCTCCTTGAGATTCGGGTGGAGCGCACGCAATGCCTCGATCACCCCAAAGCTGACGCCGCTGCCGCCGTGCACGGCGACGCCCGCTGGCTTGTTGACGACGATCAGATCGCGGTCCTCGTACAAGACCGACCGAGCGATGAGCGCCTGCAAAGACTTCGAGGGTTGCCGCGGACCGGCCGAGCGCGGCGCAAGCTCCAGCGGCGGCACGCGAATACGATCACCTTCGACCAACCGGTAGCTCGGCTGCGCCCGGCGTCCGTTCACTCTCACTTCTCCGGTCCGCAGAATGCGATAGACGAGACTGCGCGGCACGTCCTTGAGGTGGCGGACCAGAAAATTGTCTATTCGCTGCCCTGCATCACCGGCGGTCGCTTGCAGGTAAGAAACGTTCGTTCGACCCCGAGGGCCGTTGGGATATTGGTCCATTTATCACACGTAAGCCATTGATAGAGCTACTGTGCTCTGGTATATTCGGCGCCGTTTTCATAGCTCCAGCTCGCTAGTGTAGTTCTCACCGACTCGCGGGCTGGTGCTCACGCCGCAGTGTCTTTCGAAGAGGACATCCTGATCTTGCGTGGTTCCCTTCGCTCCTCAAATGCTCACCATCAGTGCATGCGAGGAAAGCGCATAAGAACACCGAACCACCATCGATCGGCATGCGTCCCCAGCGAATGGGCGCTGCATCTTAGTTGGTTCCGCGCAGATCTAGGGTACTGGCCGGGTCGATGGTACGCTCCGTTGGAGGTTTCCGCTCCGGAGTGTGCAAGAGTTGCACAGGCAACACCATCTTCCCGCAACCGGACATGGCTTGACGCGGAATCATCGTTTGGCCGCGCGTACGGCGATGCCGGACCTGCAACTCGGGATCCGGGTCGGCGCAAAGCGCTGCGAGTGGGCCTAGGGAATCGCCGGCTCAAGCTTGTTCGGGACCGTAGGAAGGCGCTGACCACTCTCCAGGCACGCTGCCTTCGGCTCACGACTCGGCGCTACTGACGATGTGATTGGATAACAAAGAGCAGGCGCGTAAAGCCCGCACAGGCAACATCGAATGAACACCTCATTCCGCGATCGCTCCTTCCATTCATCGCCTGCGCCCGCCGTGCGTGATCTCGCGGCCCTTCACGAACATTCAGAAGGGTCTCATGAAGCGAATGCTCGTAAATGCAACTCAGGAAGAAGAGTTGCGAGTCGCACTAGTTGATGGACAACGAATTTACGATCTGGACGTCGAAATACCTTCACGCGAACAAAAGAAAGCAAACATCTACAAAGGCCGCATCACTCGAGTCGAACCTAGTCTGGAAGCCTGTTTCGTCGACTACGGCGCAGAGCGCCACGGGTTTCTGCCGCTCAAAGAAATCGCCAAGGAATACTTCAAGATCCAGCCGCCGCCGGGCACACGCCTGAACATCCGCGAGCTCGTCGAGGAAGGCCAGGAGCTGATCGTCCAAGTCGAGAAAGAGGAGCGTGGCAACAAAGGCGCCGCGCTGACGACGTTCATCAGCCTGGCAGGCCGGTTCCTGGTCTTGATGCCGAACAATGCTCGGGCGGGCGGCGTGTCTCGACGCATCGAGGGCGAGGATCGAGAGCAGCTGCGAGAAGCGCTCGAGCAGGTGCGCATCCCCGAGGGCATGGGCGCCATCGTGCGCACGGCCGGCGTGGGTCGCACGGCTGAGGAGCTGCAATGGGATCTCGATAATCTCAAGGAAGTCTGGAATGCCATCGTCCGCGCCGCTGAAGGGCGTCCGGCTCCGTTTCTCATCTACCAGGAGTCCAAGGCAATCATCCGGGCACTGCGCGACTATCTCTCGGAGGAGATCGGCGAGATCCTGATCGACAACCGCGAGGTCTTCAACGAAGCGCAGGAGTACATGCAGCGGTTCATGCCGTCGGCCTTGCGCAAGCTCAAGCTGTACGAGGATCCGGTACCGCTCTTCACCCGATTCCAGATCGAGAATCAGATCGAATCGGCGCACGCGCACAAGGTCAACCTGCCCTCGGGCGGCTCGATCGTCATTGACTCCACGGAAGCGCTGGTGGCGATCGATATCAATTCTGCGAGGGCCACTCGCGGCACCGACATCGAAACCACCGCGCTCAACACGAATCTCGAGGCAGCCGACGAGATTGCCCGGCAGCTGCGGCTACGCGACTTGGGTGGCTTGATCGTCATCGACTTCATCGACATGGAGTCGCCGAAGCATCAGCGCGCCGTCGAGGAACGCTTGCGCGAAGCCGTGAAGCAGGATCGCGCGCGCATCCAGATCGGACGCATCTCCCGCTTCGGGCTGCTCGAGCTCTCGCGTCAACGCTTGCGCCCGTCCATTGGGGAGTCGGCGAATGTCACCTGCCCTCGCTGCAACGGCGTCGGCTCGATCCGCAGCGTCGAATCGCTCGCTCTCGCCTTGCTACGCGTCATCGGCGAGGAAGCACGCAAGGAGCGCACGGCAAAGGTGATCGCGCAGCTGCCGATCGAGGTCGCCACCTACCTGATGAACGAGAAGCGCGAGTGGATCAACAGCATCGAGGCGAAGAGCAATACGCAGATCGTGCTGGTGCCCAACCGCTACATGGAGACACCGCACTACGAGATCCGCCGCGTGCGGGACGACGAGGTCCAGCTTCCCGAGAACAACGTCAGCAGCCACCTGATTCCGGTCGCGCCCAGCCCGCCGATCGACGATGCGATCAAGCGCGACGCGCCCCCACCCGTGGCTGCGGTCGCACCCTCCGATATTCCGACGATTCCGCCGCCTCCGTCGGTCGCGCAAGAGCCCGCGCGTCGCTCGGCGGCCAAGTCCGACAAGCCCGGGATCTTCGTGCGTCTGTGGCGCTTCCTCTTTGGCGGGGCTGGCGAGAAGGCGGCTGAAGCGAAGGCACACAGCAAGCACGAACGCAGACGCGACCGGCGGCGTGCGCGCCGCAAGGACCGTCAGCACGAGCGCAAAGCGGAGCAAGAGAAAACCGTCGTCGCGCAAGGCCAAGCGCAGCAGCAAGAGCGCAAGAGCGAGGAGCGCAATGGCGAGGCAAAGGCTCGGCAAGAACCCGAAGGCCGCGCTCAGCAGACGCAGAAGGCGCAGCCGGGGACCCGTGTCGATGCGTCGGCGGCCACTGGTCAAGAGCCGGCACGCAGTGAGCGAACGGGCCGTCGCCGCGGACGGCGTCGTCGCGGCCGTGGCCGCAGCGCTGCAAGCGCTGAGACCGGCTCGTCCCAACAACAGGCTCCGAGCTCAGAGCCTACCGCTAAGAGCGGCCCCACGACCGATGGCGGCGCTCGACCGCAAGGCCCTGCCCCGGCGCACGATCATGAGCCTCGCGCCGAGCATACTCAGCCGCCGAGCGACGCGACGCGCATGAACGGATCAAACGAGCCCACAACTCCGCGAGTTGAGCTGTCCACGCACCAGCCGAGCACCGACGCGAAGACCGATGCCGCGCACACCTCGAGCTTTGCTGCAAGCGATGGGACCTGGGGCGCCCCGACGCCACACCGCGAGGATTGAGCAGCGCGTTAAGAGGTGGAGTGACACGAAGGCCCGCCGCGTGCGGGCCTTCGTCCATTACGACATTCGTGATTGCAGCCTCAGCACCTCCTGCAGCAAGCCCTCCGCCGCCTCTTCCAGAAGATCGAGCACCTGCTCGAATCCTTGGGGGCCTCCGTAATACGGATCGGGCACCTCTCTCAAGGGCGGATCTGCAGCAAAGTCCATCAGCAGACGGATGCGACTGTGATACTGCGGCGGCGCCATACGGCTCAGGTCCGCGACATTGTCTTCGTCCATCGCGAGAATGAGATCGAATCGCTCGAAGTCTGCGACACTCACCTGCCGTGCACGCAGGCCCGACAGATCGAGCCCGCGACGTCTCGCTGCCTCGATTGCGCGTCGATCTGGCGGACTACCGACGTGGTAACCATGCGTCCCGGCCGAATCGATCTCCACGGCCAGCCCAGGCGCCCGCTCCGCCACCACGCGCCGAAAAACCGCCTCTGCGGTTGGGGAGCGGCAAATGTTGCCCATACAGACAAATAGCAAGCGCATCGATAACAGAAACCTGCAACGTTCGAAAGAGCAAATGCTGCGGACCACCCAGCCGCCCGCAAGAAGCGCAATCTACCATCGCGTCAGAGCGCGGTTAATGCTGCTCTCACGCGTGCCAGATCTTCGGGCGTATCGACACCGGCCGGCGGCGGCTCCGACGCCACTGCCACCACGATTTTCATGCCGGCCTGCAGAGCGCGTAGTTGCTCGAGCTTTTCGATCCGCTCGAGCTCGGATGGCTCAAGCGTGCTCAGTTTCCGCAAGGCCGCGACACGATATGCGTACAGCCCAAGATGCCGATGAGCACCCTGAAACTGACTTTGACTCGCCACACCGTCCGGGGCGCCGTCCCGGTCGAATGGAATGGGCGCACGGCTGAAATACAACGCAAGACCATTTTGAGCCGTCACAACTTTGACGACGTTCGGCTCGAGAAACTCCTGCAAGGAGCATATCGGCGTGCACAGCGTCGCAATATCGGCATCCGGATGGCTCTTCAAGAGTGAGGCCACCTGATCGATGAGCGCGGAGGGAAGCTGGGGCTCATCACCTTGGACATTGACGACGATCGTCTCGTCGCTCCAGCCGCGCTGCCGCGCCACCTCGGCGATTCGATCCGTGCCGGACTGGTGTGACGGTTGTGTCATCACAGCACGCTCACCCACACGCTCCGCGATCCGCACATCATCCGTCGCGACGAGCACTTCCTCTGCCCGACTTTGCAAGCTCGCGGCAATCACCCACTCGATCATGGGGCGACCGGCAATGTCGAGCAGTGGCTTACCTGGCAGCCTCGTAGAGGCGTAGCGTGCGGGGATGACAACCTTGAACGACATCAGCGCTCGATTAGCAAGGGATCCGTCGGCGAGAGGTTCCGTGCCTCCTCTTCCAGCATCACAGGAATACCGTCCCGAATTGGATAGGCGAGCCGATCGGCTCGACAGACGAGCACCTGCTGTGACCTGAAGTACTGCAGCGGTCCCTTGCACAAGGGACATGCCAAGATGTCCAGCAATTTCGTGTCCATCGTTCACCTCGCCTCGGAAAGCACGCGTTCGAGCAGTGCATCAACGATGCGTTCGTCTTGCTCGTCGAGCGCAATCTCAAGCGGAACCGCCCAATGTCGGGCATCGGCGAGCACAGCGCATTTTACGGCATCTTTCTCAGTCATCAGGACGGGAGCATCGTCAGCGAACACGATGTGCTCGCGCGCGAGGGGCGCGTGATCGGGATACGCATGCGCCTGGATCGTCAGCCCGCGTTGCTCGAGCGCTGCGAAGAACCCCTCCGGATGGCCGATCGCAGCCACTGCGTGGACAGTGTCCCCGACAAACGCATGGAGTGCACGAGTCTCGCCGCTCACCAGATTCACAGCGCGCGTCACGCGCGCTTGTGCGTAAATCGTGGGAAGCGTCCCGCGCAAGGGCGTCGCGGACCGTAACGAATCGCGTACCGTCACGACCCGGAGATCAACACGCTCGCATCGCGATTGCGGTTCGCGCAGAGGACCTGCGGGAAGCATCCGACCATTGCCGAACAGGCGCGTGCCGTCGACCACCAAGATCTCGCAATCGCGCTCGAGCCTGTAATGCTGCAGGCCGTCGTCTGACACGATGATTTCGGCACCGAGCCCGACGGCATGGCGCGCGGCAGCCACTCGGTCGGGACCCGCGACGACGATCGCCGATGTGCGCCTGGCAATCAGGACCGGCTCGTCGCCGACCTCCTGCCAGGGCGTATGCGCCTGGATGTGCCTAGGCCAGATCGGCGAGCTGCCACGATATCCACGCAAAACGATGCCGACGCTCAAGCCGCGAGCAGACAGGCGCTCGGCAAGCCAGATAGTGAAAGGCGTCTTCCCCGTGCCGCCAACAGTGACATTGCCGACGACGAGCACCGGCACATCGAGCCGATGTCGCCGCAGCAGACCGACGCGATAGGCATTGCGACGCAATCCAGCGAGCGCAGCGAAGAGCCACGAGAGCGGAACGAGCGGAATCGAGGCGACTCGCGAGCGACCGTACCAGATGCGCTGGAAGGCACGATCAACCGACATGGTTGCACACGCGGAAAGGCACAGCCACTCGCGCGCCGCCCCTTCCACACCCGAACGATATCTCAAGCATTGAATTGCATTCGGTACAGCGCAGCATAGTGTCCGCCGGCCTCGAGCAATTGCGCATGCGTGCCGCTCTCGACGACTCGTCCGGCGTCGAGCACCACGATGCGATCGGCCTTCTCCACAGTAGACAAACGATGCGCAATCACAAGGGTCGTGCGATTCTGCATCAAGCGCTCGAGTGCCGCTTGGATGATGCGCTCGGCCTCAGTATCCAAAGCAGAGGTGGCTTCGTCGAGAATCAGGATCGGCGCATTCTTCAGGAGCGCACGTGCAATGGAGATCCGTTGACGCTGGCCACCCGAGAGCAGCACACCGCGATCGCCGACCATCGTATCGAGCCCCTCCGGCAAGTCCTTGGCAAACTCGAGCACGTGCGCCGCACGCGCCGCGTTTTCGATCTCCTCGGCCGAAGCAGTCCGACCGAAGGCGATATTGGCCCGAATCGTGTCATTGAAGAGCACGACTTCCTGACTCACGAGCGCGATCTGCTCTCGTAGGCTTCGCAGCTCGTAATCACGGACATCCACACCATCGACGCGCACTGCGCCGCAATCGACGTCGTAGAATCTCGGCAGCAAGTTGACCAATGTCGACTTGCCGCTGCCCGAGCGGCCTACGATCGCGACCATCTCACCAGCGTCGACCTTGAGCGAGACGTCCTGCAACGCCGGTCCTTTGCCAGTCGGATAGGAGAACGACACACGATCGAACTCGATCTCCCCCTTCACGCGCTCTGCGATACGGCGGCCACCGCTGGGCTCAGCAGCCTCGTCTAGCAGTGCGAACAGACTCTGTCCTGCTGCGATGCCTTGCTGCAACGGACCCGATACGCTCACCAAGCTGCGCAGAGGCTGAGCGATGTTCACGAGGGCAACCAGGAATGCGAGCAGGTCGCCCATGCTCATTCGTTCGTGAATGGCGTCGGAGATGGCAATCGACAGGACGAACGCCGAGCCGATCGCAGTGACCATCTGCACGACTGGATTCGACAAACCCTTCGTGAGCACGAGCCGCATGTGCGAGCGGCGATTGTGCTCGTTGACTGCCTCGAACTGCCTGAGCTGATGCGCCTGGGCGTTGTAGACCTTGACGATCCGCGGCGCCTCCAGCGTCTCCTTGGCCACGCGCGTGATATCGCCCATCGAATCTTGTATGCGGTGCGAGTAGCGTCTGAACTTGCGATTGATGAGGGTCACGAGCCAGGCGACCAGCGGCCCCATCGTCAGGGCAATGAGTGTCAGGCGCGTGTTGATGTAAAAGAGCGCGGCGATCGAGCCAGTGATGGTCAGGAACTCGCGAACCGTCACGACGACAGAATCCGTCGTCGCCTGTCCGACCTGCTCGGTGTTGTAGGTGAGGCGCGACAAAAGCGTCGCTGTCGAAGTGCGATCGTAGTAGCCGATCGGCAGATGCACGATGCGCTCGAAGACTTGGGCGCGCAACCGTTTGACGATCTGACGCCCGACGTATCCCATGCAATAGGTTTGGGTGAAATCGCCGAGACCACGTAATGCAAACAGCCCAACGAGCGCGACGGGCAACCAAACGATCGTGCGCGGATCTTGATTCTCAAACGTCCCGTCACCGAAGAACTTTGCGAACGCCGCAAAGCTCACCATGCTGACCGAGAACAGCACTGCCCCGAGAACGCCGAGGGCGAACATGCCCCGATGTGGGCGCAAGTACGCCAGCAATCGGCGATAGGCGTGCCACGCGTCGGACCACCCGCCGGCCGCGGAGAGCTTCGTGCCGCGTTCCACTGGAGCCATCGGATTAGTTCGGTCCGCCGGACTGCTCGTTCACAGTGGCGATACTGATGGCGCGGAATCCGAGCCGACCCAGGACATCCATCGCCGTCACCACTGCCTGATGCGTCGCTCGTGCGTCGGCGCGTAACGTGATCGGTATGTCGCGGGACGTACCAGCCACCCCCGCGACGGCGTTCGAGAGCGTCGCGGGACTGTTGTTGATGAGGGTCTGTCCGTTCACGCGATATTCGCCGGATGCGGTCACCGTGACCTCGATTGGATCTTTGCGCTGTGCGGCGACCGGCTCCGCGCTTGCTTGCGGCAGCTGCAGCTCGATCCGCGACTCGTCGATGAACGTGGTCGAAACCATGAAGAAGATGAGCAGGAGCAGCACGACGTCGATCAACGGCGTCAAATTGAGCTCCGGCTCATCACGTCTGTGTCGCAAAAGATTCATCGACGCCGCCTTCAGGCTGCCTTGTCGACTTGCTGCGCTTCCATCGCGTCGACGAGTTTGATTGCCTCCTTTTCCATTTGCACGACCAGCCCTTCGACCTTGCCTCGAAGGTACTTGTAGCCGATCAGCGCGGGAATGGCGACAGTGAGACCGGCTGCAGTCGTGATCAGCGCCTCAGCGATACCGCCAGCAAGAGCCGCCGGATTGCCGATGCCATCCGTTGTGATGGCGTTGAAGGTGCGAATCATCCCCAGCACGGTGCCGAGCAAGCCCATAAGCGGTGACAGTGAGGCGATCGTACCGAGCGCACCGATGTAGCGATCGAGCTCGTGCACGACGTGACGGCCGGTATCCTCGATGCTTTGCATGATCACCTCGCGGGGCCGATGCCTGTTCGCGAGGCCTGCGGCAAGTATCTTGCCTAAGGGCGAGTTCTGTTGAAGCGCGAGGATGTGCTTGTCTTGAATCTGACGCTGCTCGACCCACCGCCAGACCTTCTCGGTGAGCTCGGCGGGCAGCACACGCTTCTGCTGAAGCGTCCACAAGCGTTCAAGAATGATTGCTGCGGCAACGATCGAAGCCAAGATGATCGGCCCCATCATGATGCCGCCGGCTTTCACGATCTCGAGCATGGTTTCCTGTGAGCGCCTAAGTGCGAATGGCTGCGAATAGTATCAGCTTTCCCTAGAGCGAAAACGGCACCGCACATCGAGGCCCCAGAAGCCGGCCGCCAATCGCTCAGCGCGCAGCGGTACGTGACCAATACCGCTGACTTGCCAGGCGATGCTCACGCACTTGGATTGGCGCGGCGGCCCGCACCATCGCTTCGATCGCGCCGCTCTCAGCGGTGTCATAGACCTGAGCGCCGTGCTCGCGCCATCGAGCGATCACGTCCGCTTGCGGGAACCCCCATCTGTTGCGATAGCCCGTCGAAACGACTGCGATTTTCGGCGCCAATGCCGCCACGAACGCGGGTGACGACGATGTTCTGCTGCCGTGGTGAGGGATCAGCGCCAGGTCGACCGGTCCGATGCCCGCGTGGACCAAGGCCGCCTCCGCACCGGCTTCGATGTCACCAGTCAACAGCGCCGTGCCGCCTCGACCCACAATGCGCAATACGCAGCTCGTATCGTTCTTGTTGCCGTGATAGGACGCGCTGGGATGCAGAAACTCGAACTCGACATCGTCCCAACTCCAGCGAGCACCTTGCACGCACCGCTCAGCGCCCTGCGGCCCCTGCTCCACTGACGGCCCGAGGACGACGCGCTGGACCCTCATCTCCTTCAGCAGGGTCTCCAAGCCACCACGATGATCGAGATCTCCGTGGCTGACGACAACAGCATCGATCTTGCGGATCCCGCGTGCCCGCAGGTAGGGCAACAAGGCGAGCGCCGCTGCATCATGACCGCTCTGGAACGACGGACCGGTATCGTAGACAAGGACGTGACGTTCGGTTCTCACGACGGTCGCAAGCCCCTGACCCACGTCGATGGAGGCCACGTCGAAATCACCGCGCCCAGGCGTGTTCGGCGCGATAAGGAATACATGGCCACAAGCGGCCACACCGAGCACTCGCAGCGGCCAAATCGCGGGGATCACGAGCGCTAAGGATCCAAGCGCCACGACGAGCAGCGACCAGGGCGGGATCTCGGGGAAATGCCAGAGCGCAAGCGGTTGTGCGGCCAGCCACTCGAGCAGCAACCATAGTAGCTCGAGCCCTCGGGACGCCAAAGCCAGCGGCAGAGATGCCAACGCTGGGCTGAAGCTGGCCAAGAGCGTGCCGATGAGAACCAGCGGAACGACGACGAAGCTAAAGGCAGGGATCGCCACTGCATTGGCGATCGATGCCACCAAGGAAACGGCGCCGAAGGCGAGCAAGAGTATTGGCAGCAATCCCAGCGTCATCGCGGCCTGGCTCCGCACGAAGTCACCGAGTGCGCTTGCACGCTGCAAACGTCCCCACGAGATGAGCATGAGGATGGCGACCGCTGCGAACGAAAGCCAAGCGCCGACAGCAAGCGGCGCGAAAGGATCCAGAAGCAACACAGCAATCAGCGCGAGCCCGAGCGCGTGGCCCACCGCGAGATGGCGCCGACACCATCGAGCCACGAAGTAGACACACAACATGGCCGTCGTGCGTTGCGTGGGAATGGAGAAGCCGGCCAAGAGCGAATAAGCGACGGCCGCACCGAAACCTGCGATGGCCTGCCCATGAAACGCACACCAGCCGCGCGCTTGCGCCGCAGGACAACGCACGATCAAGCCGCCGACCCAAGCCGCCATCGCAGCCAGCATCGTGATGTGAAGGCCGGAGATCGCCATGAGATGCGTCGTTCCGGTCGCGGCGAACACACGCCATTGCTCCGGCGTCATGCGCCGCGTATCGCCGATCGCAAGACCCTGTACGACCCCCAGCATCGGACTGTGCGTACCCATGGCGGCTTCGATCCGGGTTGCAAGCCACGCCCGCGCCTGTGTCACGAGACATCGCCAACCTGCAGGCGTAAGGCGGCGGTTGCGCTCGTCTGCCCGTACGTAGCCAGTAGCGCCGATCCCCGCGCGAAAGAGATGGCCCTCGTAGTCGAAGCCACCTGGGTTAGCAAAGCCGTTACGACGCTTGAGGCGCACGACCAATTGCCAGCGCTCGCCCGTCTGCGGCACCAATGGGGCGTCGTACCACGTCAGCAGCAGGCGCGAGGAGACCGGCTCGCCGGCATGCGTGACGTCCAGCACGAAGCGCACGTTGCGCCCCCTTGTATCGGGCAAGGACGACACAATACCGTGCACCACCAGATCCGACCCCTCTAGTGCCTCCGGCAAATCAGCTGCAAGCCGCGCGGCAGCATGACCCCATGACCACGCGATGCCGAGCACGAACGCGACGAGCCACCACGCTCGCATGACCACCGCCGGCACGAGCGCAATCGGCAAGACGACGAGAAAGGCGGTATTCGGTAGATGAGGGAGGACGTGAATACAGCCGTGCCCGGCGAGAAACAACAGAGCGAACCGCACCACTGTCATCGCGCCTCCTTGCGCCTGTCGCTGCTCTCCCTATTCGGTGCGGCGACCTGCGATACTTATGCGTTCGACATATGCCGCGACGAGTTTTCAAGCCCCTCAGCCGCCAGCGCCACCGATGGAAGGCGCGTTGGTTCATGCAGCCCTTTCGCGTCCTGCTCGATCATCCCGTGTATTGGACGCTCAATCGGCACAACGTCACGCGGGCCTTCGCGCTCGGCTTGTTCATTTCGTTCGTGCCGCTGCCGATCCAGACGCTGCTTTCGGTTCTCTTGGCGCTCTTGCTGCGCTTGAACATTCCAGCGGTGCTCGCGGGAACATTGCTCACGAATCCGTTCACGATGGTGCCCCTCTTTCTCACCGCTTATTGGATCGGCACACAGATTCTGGGCGTGCCCGAACGTCCCATCGCCTTCGAGATGAGCTGGCAATGGTTGACCACCGGCTTGCTACCGATCTGGAAACCCTTCTTGCTTGGCTGCCTCATCATGGGCGCGCTGTCGGCGCTGATCGGCTACGTGCTGCTCGCCGGTCTGTGGCACATCACACTGCTGATCAAGTACCACAGGCGCAAGAATGGAGGAGTCGAGAAAAATCGCCCGAACGCGTCGAAATGAAGAGACAGGGACTCGAGCGAGGAGGAGCGAACACCGTCGTCGATGGGCTATGACGATCCGTCCGCCCAGAGTTTGCCTTCGCGCAGCGTGAGTTGCCGCTGCATTCGCGCCGCGAGCTCCGGCGCGTGCGTCACGATCACGAGCGCCGTGTTCATCTCGCGGTTGAGCTCCAGCATGAGATCGAAGACCTGCCTCGCGTTGGCGCCGTCGAGGTTACCAGTCGGCTCATCGGCAAGCACGATGGACGGCTTCGTCACCAGCGCTCGTGCGACGGCCGCACGTTGACGCTCGCCGCCCGACAGCTGCCCTGGCCGATGCTCGAGCCGTTCCCCAAGACCGACACGCTCGAGAAGCTCGCGGGCGCGGGCGCGCGCCGCATCGACGGGCATGCGTCGAATGAGCAAGGGCATTGCGACGTTCTCGAGCGCGGTGAACTCGGGCAACAGATGATGAAATTGGTAGACGAAGCCGATCGCGCGATTGCGCAGCTCTCCGCGCGCCGCATCTGACAGCTCATTGATCGGCTCCCCCAGGATCTCGACACGACCGGAAGTCGGCAGATCCAGCCCGCCCAGAAGCTGCAGCAGCGTCGTCTTACCCGAACCCGACGCGCCTACGATTGCAATCCGCTCGCCCGGCGCCACTGCGAGATCCACGCCTCTCAACACCTCGACGCGGGTGTCGCCCTGCATGAAGTGCTTGACGAGCGAGCTACAGGACAACACTGGTGAGCTGGCGGACGACATATCGCTCCTTACGAACTACGGCGAAACAGACACCCGACGGCGAAACGAGCAGCAGAGGCCGACACGCTCATTCGTGCCGCAGTGCGCGCGCAGGTTGGGTGCGCGCTGCGCGCCATGCGGGATAGAGCGTAGACAAGCCGCATAACCCCAGAGCCGTCAGGCTGATCTTCAATACATCGCGCCATTGCACGAGCGCGGGCAAGTCACTCATGTAGTACACCTGCGCGTCCATGAATTGCGTGCCGAGAAGTCGCTCGAGACCGTGGATGAGCGCTTCGAGGTTGAAGGAGATCAGCACTCCGAGCGCGATCCCAGACAACGTGCCGATCACTCCTATCGCGGTACCTTGAGTCACGAAGATGGCGAGGATGCCGCGCGGCGATGCCCCAAGCGTGCGCAAGATTGCGATGTCCGCCTGTTTTTCCTTCACCACCATGACGAGCGTCGAGACGATGTTGAAAGCGGCGACGGCCACGACGAGCAGCAGGATCACGAACATGACGGTCTTGGTGAGCTGGATGGAGCGAAAAAAGTTTTCGTGACGACGCGTCCAGTCGTCGATGTAATAGCCCTCTCCTCCCAGTGACAGCGCCAACGAGCGCACGACACGCGGTGCTTGGAACATATCGTGCAGCTTGAGTCGCAATCCAGTGACTCTTTCCCCCATCCGATAGAGCCGCGCTGCGTCGTCGATGTGAATGTAGGCCAAGTTGCGATCGTATTCGTACATCCCCGCCGAGAACACACCCACTACGTCGAATGCACGCCAGCGAGGCATGACGCCGGCGGGCGTCGTCGTACGCAAGGAGGTGACGAGCACGACACGCTCGCCCACTCCCACGCCGAGTGCCTTTGCGAGCTCGGCGCCCAGCACGATACCCCAGCTGCCGGACGCGAGCGCATCGAAGGAGCCCGCCGTCATCTTCTCCGTGATGGAAGAAACTTTGCGTTCTTCCTCGGGCAGCACGCCGATCACCATCGCACCGCTACTGTTTGTGCCGGCGATCAGCAACCCTTGGTCGTCGATATAAGGCGCGCTCGCAGCCACCTCCTCGCTGCTTGCGAGGTGCGCGGCAGTATCGCGCCAGTCGGCGAGCCCGGCGCCGAACGCGCTGATCGTCGCGTGCGAGGTGAGACTCAGAATCCGATTGCGCAACTCGCTCTCAAAGCCGTTCATCACCGATAGCACGACGATCAGGACCGCGACGCCGATCGCCACACCGACCATCGAGATCGTCGAGATGAACGAGATGAAGCGATTGCCACGGCTCGAACGCAGGTAACGGCGGCCGATGAAGAGCTCATAACGCGAGGTCATGCTTACCTCGCTCGTGGCCGGTCACCCATCGGCCGTGCCCTGGAACCCGTAGTCCCTCATTCATAGCGCAACGCCTCCGCAGGCTCGGTCGCCGCACCCCGCAACGCCGGATAAATCGTTGCCAGCACGGTCAGCGCCAGGGCGGTGATGGTGATGCCCGCCACCTGCGGCCATTGCACGTCGGAGGGCACCTCTGAGATCACGAACACAGTCGGATCGAACACGTGCATGCCGAACAGGTCCTCGAGGAAGGGAACGATCACCCCGACGTTCAGCGCCAACGTCAGACCGAGCGCCAGTCCAAGCAGCGCTCCGAGCCAGCCGATCACGAGGCCTTGAGCGACGAATACACCTACGATCGCGGGCGGCGTCATGCCAATCGTCCTTAGGATTGCGATATCCGTTCGCTTCTCGTTCACGACCATCACGAGCGCCGCCACGATGTTGAAAGCCGCCACCGCGACGATGAGCATGAGGATAAGGGTCATCATCGTCTTTTCGATGCGAATGGCGCGGAAGTAGCTTGCGTGCTCGATCGACCAGTCGCTCACTCGATATCCCGGACCCAGCTCACGACGAAGCTCACGCGCCTGCGCCGGCGCAGAGAAAATGTCGTCGAACTTGATGCGCAGCCCCCCAGGCACCTCGGCCACGCCCGCCAAGTCAGCCGCATCGCGCAAGTGCACCAACGCCAGCACGTTGTCGTGCTCTTGGGCCCCCACTTCGAAGATACCGCTGACAATGAAGCTTTGGATGCGCGGCCTTACACCGATACCGGCAATGGCCTGCTGCGAGGTGTCCGCTGTTGGCACCAGCACGGTGATCTCGTCTCCGATCCGTGCATCCAGAGCATAGGCGAGACCGACTCCCAACACGATGTATTGCGTGCCGGGCTGCAAATCCGCCAATGTTCCGCGCAGCATGCGCTGCGAGATGTCGGACACCTGCGGCTCGAGCTTGGGATCGATCCCCCGGACGGTCGCAGCTCGCAGCTCGTCGCCCCGCCCGATCATTCCTTGCAGCTCGAGATACGGAGCAACCCCCACTACCTTCGAACGCGCCCGTAAAGCAACAGCGAGCTCTTGCCACGAGGTCATCAGCTCGGGTTCGGCCGAGACCGTCGCGTGAGAAGCAGCGCTCAACAGCCGGCTACGCAGCTCGCCCTCGAGCCCGTTCATCACCGAGATCACGACGATGAGCGCAGCGACGCCGACGCAGATCCCGGCCATGGAGATCCAACTGATGAACGACACGAAGAAGCCGCGGCTGCGGCTGCGCACGTAGCGAAGGCCGATGTAGATCGGCAGCGGATAAAACACGAGAGTAGACTAATGAACGGTGGATGGACGACGGCCCAATGAGTAAGTAAGGCAACTTGAGTGTCCAGGCGCTCCAGCCGGCGCGAACGTACGCCGAGGTAGATTGCTTTTCACTGTCCCGTCGCCCGTCGTATACGTTCCGAATGCTTCTTAAGGCTACCAAAATGTGAACTGCGACAACATATTGAGGCACGATGCTTGGTCCTTATGTCATGCCTACTATAGAGTCCGGCCAGTTGAACGGAGGTTGCCCATGACCTGCTCCCGCTGGATCTTCTCGGCATTGGCTGCGATCGCGCTGTCCGGCCCCGCAGTGGCCGACGAGCTCAAGATGGTGCCAGCACCGGAGGCAGTGCGCGATCGCCCTACGCGTGGGATGTCGATGGAGAAAGTCGAGGCGACCTACGGTGTCCCAACTCGTCGGCTACCGCCCGTGGGTCAACCGCCGATCACGCGCTGGGAGTACCCGGGCTTCGTCGTCTACTTCGAGCACAACCTCGTCATCCACACCGTCATCGAAGGCTAGAGAGGTGTAGTCTCTAGGCTATCGTCACGACAGCCGACTTCTCTAGCTGTGCGTAGGCTGCCTGCCTGCCCAAGCTTCCCATTGTCTCCCCTGACCTGGACCCCATTACTGAAGCCGTAGACTCTAGGGTGTAGCCAACGGGCGCGATCGCGCGCCCAGCGCATAGGTTTCACGCAGCCAGGGATCGGGCTGAAGAGCGCTGCTGTGTCCTGCACTTCACCCCGCCCTGGAGGCGCGCCCCTCACCCTGGTAACCTGCGCGGCTCGCTTCGGGGATGCCGACGGCATCGACCCGAGTGCTTTGTATTACTCCGATCCTCGCATGGCTGATCACCAACACCTCCTCCTCCCCAGCAAAGCACAGATGCACGTGCGCTGGGGACAGCTCTATGGCTCTGCATCCTCTTTGTGGCTCGCCGAAGCGGCGCGGCGTGCCTCGGGACCGCTCGTCGTCGTCGCGGCGGATGCGCGACAGGTCAGCCGGATGGAAGAGGAGCTGCGCTTTTTCGCGCCCCCAGGGACGCCCATCGAGACGTTTCCCGACTGGGAAACGCTCCCATACGACGTGTTCTCACCACATCCGGACATCGTCTCACAACGGCTGCGATTGCTTTCAATCCTGCCGCGGCTCACGAAGGGCATTGTCGTCATCGACCTGGGAACGCTCCTGCAGCGGCTGCCGCCGAAGAGCTATATCGAGGCACACGCGTTCGACCTGTCCGTTGGCGAGCGACTCGATATCGGTGCGTTCCGCGACCGGTTGGTCGGAGCAGGTTACGTTGCCACCTCTCAAGTGATGGCGCCCGGGGAGTTCGCGGTGCGCGGCTCACTGATCGACTTGTTCCCGATGGGCAGCAATTCGCCCTACCGCATCGATCTGTTCGACGACGAGGTGGAATCGATCCGCTTGTTCGACCCTGAAACGCAACGCTCGGGCGAGCGCACCGAAGCCCTGCGACTTCTGCCTGCGCGGGAATTTCCGCTCACGAGTGAGGGCATCCAACAGTTCAAGCGGCGTTTTCGCACACGCTTCGAGGGCGACCTGACCAGGATGTCCATCTATAAGGACATTGCTGAAGGCGCACCCCCGGCTGGTATCGAGTACTACCTCCCCTTGTTCTTCGACGCCACGGCAACGCTCTTCGACTATCTGCCCGCGCACACGATCGTCGCGATGCCCACCGGTCTGGAAGATGTCGCGCAACAGGTTTTCGCGGAGATCGAAGGGCGCTACGAGCAGCGCAGCCACGACCCCGAGCGGCCGATCCTGACACCCGCCGAGGTCTTCACACCCCCGCAGGAGTTGCGCGACAGATTGCACAGTTACCGGCGCATCGAGCTCTCGACGGTCGAGCTCGATCCGCTCACACAATCGGTGCCGTTTCACAATTTCGCCACGCGTCGGCCGCCATCGCTGCGCGTCGATGTCCGCAGCGACGATCCTGCGCGCGAGCTGGCCAGCTTTCTCTCTGAGTTCTCTGGACGCGTCCTGATCGCCGCCGAGTCGGCAGGCCGCCGCGAGATGCTGCTCGAGATTCTCAAGCGTCGACGGCTCCAACCTGAGCTCGTCGACAGCTGGTCGGCGTTTCAGTCCTCGACAGCGCCTCTCGCCATCACCGTCTCACCGATCGCCACCGGGCTCGTCTTGTCCGACCCGCCGCTCGCCGTCATCGCTGAAGAGCAGCTGTTCGGCGAACGTGTCCGGCAAGAACGACGCCGGCGGCGGCCCGAGCGCGATCCAGAAAAGATCATTCGCGACCTCACGGACCTTCGTCCGGGTGCACCGGTCGTGCACGAGGCGTATGGTGTCGGGCGCTTCGTCGGGCTCAGCACTCTCGAGGTGGGTGGGCTCAAGAGCGAGTTCCTGGTGCTCGAGTACGCCGACGGCGACAAGCTCTATGTCCCCGTGCACGCCCTCGACCTCGTCAGCCGCTATACCGGCGGGCCTCCCGAGACCGCTCCGCTTCACAAGCTGGGAAGCGATGCCTGGCAGAAAGCGAAGAAGAAGGCGGCGCAGAGAATTCGCGATACTGCGGCGGAGCTCCTCGACCTCTATTCGCGTCGCGCCGCGCGCCAGGGCGAGCGTCTTATCGCCAATGAGCGCGACCTGCGCGCGTTCGAGGCGCAATTCCCGTTCGAGGAAACGCCCGATCAGGCTCAAGCTATCGAGCAAGTGCTGGCCGACATGGCCAGCGAGCGCCCGATGGATCGGGTCGTGTGCGGCGATGTGGGTTTCGGCAAGACCGAAGTGGCGTTGCGCGCTGCATTCGTGGCGGTCCAGGCAGGCAAGCAGGTCGCCGTGCTCGTGCCGACCACGCTGCTGGCTCAGCAGCACTATCAGACATTCGCAGATCGCTTTGCCGATTGGCCTGTGCGCGTCGAGTCACTGTCGCGTTTCCGAACCGCAAAGGAACTGAACCAAGTCGTTCAGGGGCTCGAGTCGGGACAGATCGATATCGTGATCGGCACACATCGTCTCCTGCAAAGCGGTATCAGGTTCAAGCGGCTCGGTCTACTGATCATCGACGAGGAGCATCGTTTCGGCGTCAAGGACAAGGAACGGCTCAAACAGATGCGCGCGGAAGTGGACGTCTTGACGCTTACCGCCACGCCGATTCCGCGCACCTTGCACATGGCGCTCGGCGGCTTGCGGGAGCTTTCTTTGATCACGACGCCGCCGGCAGCACGCCTGTCCATCAAGACGTTCGTCACACAGTGGGATGCGGCGACGATTCGAGAGGCTTGCTTGCGCGAGATTCGTCGCGGCGGACAGATCTATTACGTCCACAACAGCGTGCAGACGATCGAGAAGGCGGCCCGCACCGTCCAAGAGCTCGTGCCGGAGGCACGCGTCGCGATCGGACACGGCCAGATGCGCGAGCGCGATCTCGAGCAAGTCATGCTCGATTTCTATCATCAGCGCACCAACCTGCTCGTCTGCACGACCATTGTGGAGAGTGGGATCGACATCCCGTCCGCAAACACGATCATCATCGATCGGGCCGACAAGCTCGGTCTGGCTCAGCTGCATCAGTTGCGCGGTCGCGTCGGACGCTCGCATCATCAAGCCTATGCTTATCTGTTGACTCCTCCTCGAAGCGTCATGACGGCAGATGCCATCAAGCGTCTCGAAGCCATCGAATCTCTCGAGGATCTCGGCGCAGGTTTCACGCTCGCTACGCATGACTTGGAAATTCGCGGTGCCGGCGAGCTGCTCGGAGAAGAGCAAAGCGGTCACATTCAGGAGATCGGGTACACGCTCTATCTGGAAATGCTCGAGCGGGCGGTCGCTGCGCTCAAGTCCGGCAAGATCCCGGAGCTCGAGGAGCCGATGCATCAAGGACCGGAGGTCGACCTGCACGTGCCTGCGCTCTTGCCGGAGGACTACCTGCCAGACGTTCATCTGCGGCTTGTCTTGTACAAGCGCATCGCTGCGGCAGCGAACGCAGAAGAGCTGCGCGAGCTGCAAGTCGAGATGATCGATCGATTCGGTCTGTTGCCGGTGCCGGCGAAGAACCTGTTCCGCATCGCCGAGATCAAGCAAAAGGCCCGCCGTTTAGGGTTGCGCAAGATCGACGTCGGCCCGGGAGGCGGCTCAGTGACGTTCGAGCCACACACGAACGTCGAGCCGGCGGCATTGATCCGCTACGTACAACAGCATTCGACCACACATCGCCTCGACGGCGGCACGAGGCTACGCTTCACGCTCGACCTGGAGAAGGACGCAGAGCGCTTCGAAGCAGTCGAAGAGCTGCTCACCGCGTTGGAAGGAAAGGGATCGGAAGCTGCGCCGCGAACTGCGCGCAAAGCGCACTGAGGCAAGCTCGCCCACGGCGCAGCGGCTATGTCAAACTGTGCTTCTCTGCAAGCTCGAACGTCTATGCACACACCAGAGACATCGATGACGAGACGGTGGCTGGTCGCAAGCCTGATCGTGGTTGCCGCTTGGCTGAGCTCTGCCAAAGCACAGCAAGCGACGAGCGATCAGCCGACGTACGATGTTGAAATCTTGATCTTCCAGCACCTGTCGACAGATGCCACCGAGGAACTGTGGAATCTCGAGCTGCAAGCTCACAAGGGCTTGGATATCCCGGCGGACGACGTTTCTCCGTTCGACGCGAGCATCCCTGCCGTACCACGACCCAGTGATGCCTTCCCTGCTCTTCCGCCAGAGAGAATGCAGCTCGGCGCGCTACAAGCTGCACTGCGACGAAGCCGCGACTACCGACCGCTTGCTCATTTCGGGTGGACGCAACCTGCCTTTCCAAGGCTTGCTGCGCCTTCGATCTCCATCAACGATTTCGTGCCTGCTGCGAGCGGACTCAGCGGCGAAATCGCCCTCTCCCGCGGGCGTTACCTGCACTTGACGCTCGATCTGACCTTCACGCCACCCGAGGCACCGACCCAGCGCTACGTGATTCGTCAGTCGCGCCGCATGCGTAGCAACGAGCGACACTACATCGATCATCCGAAATTCGGCGTCATCGCCCTGGTTGCGCCGACGCGCCGATAAGAAGCGTCGCACCTTCCTTACTCGCACTCCCTGCTCACGACACGATTGCGTCCGAGCTCCTTTGCGTCCCTCAAAGCCGAGAGCGCATTTTCGTAGAGCCGCTCGACCGTCATGTCGTAGGCAGGAACGACTGAGACCACGCCCGCGCTCGCCGTCACATAACGCGAGACGAGTGAGCGTGGATGGTGAAGGGCAAGATCGCGCACGCGCCCAAGCACGGCTTCGGCCAGTCTCGCAGCCTGCGCCAAGTCCACTCCACTCGTGAGGGCCGCAATCTGATCTTCGTCAAAGCGCCCGCAAAGATCGCTCGCGCGACGGAAACAACCGCCTATCACTCGGGCGATGCGCCGGAACGCCTGATCCGCCCCTTGCCGTCCGAAGACGTCGCGATAGTGTGCAAAACAGTCCAGATCGAACAGCAGAAACGAGAGCCGTCGTGATTCTCGTTGCGCGAGCGCCCAATCACGGCGCACGAGCTCCTCGAAATACGGTCGCCGCAGTAGCCCAGTCAACTTGTCGTCGCGCAGATAGGCGAGCATCGTCTGCGTGCTCATGGTCGGATCGCGGGCTTCGCCTGCCGACTCGCCTAGCTTGTTCGAGACCTCGCGGTGAAAGCTTGCGAAGTGCGTCACAGAGCCGTTCAATCGCAGCGGCACGATAGACAATTCGTTCCAGAACATCGTGCCATCCTGACGATAGTTGCGCAGGACTGTCCGGCAAGCACAGCCGTCTCGGATCGCCTGACGGATCTTGTGCACACCCTCCTGATCCTGGTCCTGGGCCTGCAAGAAGGTCAGATTGCGGCCGCAGATCTCGTGGCGCGCGTAGCCCGTGAGGCGTTCCATCGCGGCGTTGGCGTAAATCGCGGTACCGTCTGCATCGCAGATCACCACGCCTTGCGGAGCCTGCTCAACGAGCATGGCCAGCAGCCTGCGATCTGGGCACCCGCCAATATCGGCCGGGCGGTACGACGGTTCGACGCTCATCGCTCAAGAATCCAACGTCAGGGTGGGACGCTCCAAGCAAGCGCAGATCGCGCGGTGGCACGCCTGCCACATAGGCGAGGCATACAGGGCATCCCTGGTCAGACCCGGTTTTCCCCGAAGGCGTGCCATGCGCACTTGACTCGAAGGATCCCCGCTCCCTCGCAAAGAATCGATGACTTGCAGCACACCTTTACGATCGTTGCAGAACGAAAGCACGTCGCAGCCGGCCTCCAGGGCGGCTTGCGCGCGCTCCACGGGGCCGCCGACGACCGCCGCGCCGGCCATGGAAAGGTCGTCGGTGAAAATCGCCCCGGTGAAGCCCAACCGCCCTCGCAGCTCGCCCTGGATCCAGCGCCGCGAGAAGCCGGCCGGCAGCGGATCGACTTCCGAGAAGACGACGTGCGCAGCCATGATCGAGGCCAGGCCGTTATCGATCAGCCGCCGGTACGGATAGAGATCGTCGTCGATGTCCGGAAGCGGCCTACGATCGACCGGCATCGCCACGTGGGAATCCGGAGCGACCGCGCCGTGGCCAGGGAAATGCTTCGCCGTCGCGGCCATGCCCGCCTCGCGCATCCCCCCCATGAAAGCGACAGCCAGCTCCGCCACGACCCGTGGATCGCGATGAAATGCGCGATCGCCGATCACGGAGCTGACCCCATAGTCGAGATCGACGCACGGAGCAAAGCTCATGTCTATGCCGACGGCCCGCAGCTCGGCAGCCATCAGCCAGCCGCACTGGCGCGCCAGTTGCCGCCCAGCCGCCGGGTCACGGTCGTATTCGTAGCCGATGAGCCGCATGGCGGGCAGCACTGTAAAGCCGGTACGGAACCGTTGGACGCGGCCGCCCTCGTGATCGACCGTGATGAGCACAGGCGGCGTTCTCGCCGCCCGTATCGCCGCGACGAGCTCGACGAGCTGATCGATGCTCGCGAAGTTGCGAGTGAACAGGATCACCGCACCGACCAGCGGGTGCGCCAGCAGCTCGCGATCCTCGGGCGTCAGGCTCGTGCCCTCGATATCGATCATGAGAGGACCGAGTGTCATGTCTGTAGCGCTCACTGGCGTCTGAACACCGCGATCGATTCCACGTGCGCCGTGTGCGGAAACATGTCCATCACCCCAGCCGCCTCGAGCTGGAAGCCATGCTCGTGCACCAAAATCCCCGCATCACGCGCGAGCGTACCCGGATGGCAAGATACGTAAACGACCTGCTTCGCTCCGACTGCGTCGATGAGCGCAAGCGCCTCCCGTGCGCCTGCACGCGGAGGATCGAGCAGCACCTTGTCGTACTGCGCACGCGCCCAAGGACTGTCTCGAAACTCGGGATTCGACAAGTCGGCGACGTGGAAGTCGATATTCGCCAGGCCGTTGCGCCGTGCATTCTCCCTGGCGCGCGCGACCAGTCCTGCTTCACCCTCCACGGCGATCACGCGCGCCCCGCGCCGCGCGAGCGGCAGCGAGAAATTGCCGAGGCCACAGAACAGCTCCAGGATGTGGTCGTCCGCGTTCGGCTCGAGATGCTCGACGGCGCGCTCGACCATCCGTGCGTTGAGCTCACCGTTGATCTGAATGAAATCGGTGGGTGCGAAACGCACCTGCACGTCGAAATGCGGCAAGCGATACTCGAGCGGCGTCGCCGGCGCCATCAACGGTGCGACGGTGTCATATCCGCCCGGCTGAAGATAGATCTCGACGCCGTGTGCGCGTTGAAACGCTTCGAGCGCCTCGCGATCCGCTGGCGTCAGCTCCTTCATGATCCTAAACACGAGCGCGCTCACTTGATCACCAACCGCCACCTCGATCTGTGGCACATGCGCACGGATGCTCAAGCCGCTCAGCAGCTTCGAAAGCGGCTCGATGAGCCGTCCGATCGGCTCGGCGAGCGTATGACACTCGCGCAGATCCGCCACGAAGGAGCTCGAGCGTTCCCGGAAACCCACAACGGTCTTGTTCTTGGGCCCCACCCAGCGCGCCCCCAAGCGCGCGCGGCGCCGGTAATTCCAGACCGGACCACGCAGAGGCGGCAGCACCGTACGAGGCACGACTTGCCCGATGCGCGCAAGGGCATCGAGAAGCTGACGCTCCTTGAAGGCGATCTGCTGCTCCACCGCCAGGTGCTGCAGCACACAGCCGCCGCACACGCCGAAATGCGGGCATCGCGGCTCGACACGATGCGAAGAGGGCTCCAAGACCGCGACGAGTCGACCCTCGTCGAACGAGCGTTTCCTCCTGGTGCGTTGCCATTCGACTCGTTCGCCGGGCAGCGCTCCGTCGATGAACACCACTTTACCGTCGACGTGCGCGACGCCTCGGCCGTCGTGATCGAGATCGGTGATCTGCGCGACCGCGGTCTGACCCGCTGCCGCAGATGTCGCTCCTCTACTCAACAGTCCGGCTCCTGCCAAGCTTCCAAGAACTCGAGGAAATGTGGCTTTGCTTGCGTGCGCAGGAATTCGCGTACACGCCCGAGCTCAGCCAGGTATTCGTCACGCGTGAGACGACCACGTATGAGCTCGAAGCGCAGGAAAACAAGATAGGTGTTCAAGACGTCCGTTTCGCAATAGTTTCGGATCAGCTCGATGTGTCCGTCGAGATAGGCCTCCCAAACCTTGTCGCCGCTCATGCCGAGCTTGCCCGGAAAACCGAGCAATGTGGCGATCGCTTGCAGGCCGACCCGTGCACGCGACTGATACAGCGACAGGGCGTCCATCAGATCGAGATGGCGGGTGTGAAAGCGATTCAGGTAATTGTTGAAGCGAAATGCCGGATCCTCATCGCCGGTGTCCCAGTAGCGAGGCGCGGCGATCCCATGCAGCAACGCACGATAATGCAACACGGGAAGGTCGAAGCCCGCGCCGTTCCACGACACCAGGTCCGGCGTGTAACGCTCGATGCCATCGAAGAAGCGTTGAATGATCTCCGCTTCCGAGGCCGACGGATCGCCCAATGACCACACACGCAGCGTATCGCGCGAACGAAAGACGATGGAGATCGCCACGACGCGGTGTTGCTCGTATGAGAGGAATTCCGTGCCCGATTCCTCGCGCCGCTTCGCCTGCATCACGTAACCGACTTGCTTGTCGCTCAAATCGTGCAAGCCATAGAGCCGACGTCCGAGCTCAACATCCGGGATGGTTTCGATGTCGAAGACGAAGATGGTCATGCTTCAGGCTACGGCGACAGGCTAGTGGCTGGGGGTTTGTTCTCTCTTCATGAGCACGGCTACGGCGACGATCAGGCCCGCCTCGTCCGTCAACGAGATGTGCCCCTCACCGATTCCGAGCTTGTCGCACATGATCCGACCGCGCTCGGACCAGATGATCTCCGGTCGTCCCCAGGCATTCGGCACAATGCCCGCATCGCGAATCCACATCCCGTGCGCGAATCCGGTTCCCATCGCCTTCACGATGGCTTCCTTGGCTGCAAAGCGCATGGCGAGAAAACGCACCGGTCGAGGGCTCTTGCGAAACCCCTCCAGCTCGGCCGGCAGCAGCAATCGCTGCACGAACCGCTCACCGTGGCGCTCGTAAACCTTGCCGATCCGTTCGAGCTGGACGACGTCGGTTCCGATCCCGAAGATCATGACCGCGCAGCCGCGACTCGCGCCTCGAGCATCAGGCGCTTCATCTCGGCGACCGCTGCGGCCATGCCGTCGATGACTGCACGCGCCACGATGGCATGACCGATGTTCAGCTCGACGATCTCGGGGATCGCTGCGATCGCCTGCACGTTGTAATAGTTCAAGCCGTGACCCGCGTGCACGGTCAGCCCTCGCGAGGCGGCATAAGCGGCCGCCCGCGCGATCCGATCGAGCTCCCGTGCCCGCGCCGGCCCTTCTGCATCCGCGTACGCGCCGGTGTGCAGCTCGATGACCGGCGCCCCCACCGCCACAGCCGCGTCGATCTGCCGTTCTTCCGCGTCGATGAACAACGACACGCGGATACCCGCTTGCCTCAGCGCATCGATCTTGGGCTGCAGCTCTTTGAGCTGTCCGGCCACATCGAGCCCGCCCTCGGTGGTCAATTCCGCCCGCCGTTCCGGCACCAGACAGCAGTCGGAAGGCCGCACGTCGCACGCGATCCGCACCATCTCGTCGGTGGCTGCCATCTCGAGGTTGACGCGCGTCTGTAGCGTCTCCTTGCACAACCGCACGTCTCGGTCTTGTATGTGTCGTCTATCTTCGCGCAAGTGCACCGTAATGCTGTCCGCCCCTGCCTTCTCTGCAATCAATGCAGCGAACAGGGGATCGGGATAACGCGTGCCGCGGGCTTGCCGCAGCGTCGCGACGTGGTCGACATTGACACCGAGGTAAATGGGATTCATGACACAGTGAAGAAACAGGCCAATCAGATCATCCAAAGAAGCGGCATGGTATCAGGCCAGCCGCTCTTACGCCGATCGTAGCCGAGCCAAGCCCCTGCGGCTGGCGTTTCACGACTTCGATCCGCCCCGCTGGCGACGCAACGCCAACATGACATCGCGTGTGCGAAGATCCTCGCCTTCGAGCACCCGATCGAGGGCCGCGCGAAACAGGCGGCGAGCTTCCGCGCAGATGAAGGCATCCTCGAAATCCTCGCGGGCAATGGCGAGCAGCGTCGATCCCGCGAAGATCATGGTGCCCTCTGCCACATCGAGCGTACGCATCGCGCCCTGCTCAACTCGATAGTGATACGTCGCATCCGCCTCGATCGGCGCACCGCTCTTGCAGTCTCGCTCGAGGGCCAATCCATAGCCCAACATTTCCAACAGCCGCTTCTCGAACAGGCGCAGATGCGGCAGCGGATTCGCGCTCTCCTTCAGCGCCTCGATCGTCGTTGCGTACAGATCGAATACATCCGCATGGGGGTCATGGCGGGCGAACAGCTTCAGCAACAACTCGTTCAGGTAAAACCCGCTGACGAGCCGTGCGGGCGGCATCACCCGAATCGGGCCATCAAACTCCACGCCAGTGAGCTGCCCGGCGTCGCCTCGCGCGCTCCATGACACCAGCAATCGATTGAACGGCTGCAACATCGAGGCCCAGGAGGTGGCAGAGCGACGCCCTCCGCGCGCACCGCGCGCGAACAGGGAGATACGCCCATGTCCACGCGTGAAGAGCTCAAGAATTCGGCTGGTGTCACGGTAGGGCCGATGATGGAGCACGTAAGCAGATTCGAGATGCGTACGCATGCTGGCACCCGGCTATCGGCACGGGCTGCAAGCAACTGGCGAGCCCGCCCGCGCCTCCGCCCCGTGTCTCAAAGGTCGTAGCCGAGCTGTCTGAGCGCGGCTTCGCTGTCCGACCAGTTCTCCTTCACCTTCACCCATAGCTCTAGGTGCACCGGGCGACCGAAACGCTCACGCATCTCGAGACGGGCAGCCCGGCCGACCTCCTTCAGCCGCTCACCGCCATGGCCAATGACGATCGCCTTCTGCCCGGTGCGCTCGACCCAGATGATGGCATGGACGAGCAAGCGATTGTTCTCTTCCTTGAATTCCTCAATCGAAACCGTCAAGCCGTAGGGCAGCTCCTGACGCAGCCGCCACGTGAGCTTCTCGCGGATGATTTCGGCTGCCAGGAACTCCGGCCCTCGGTCCGTGACTTGATCGGGCGAAAAATGCGGCGGCGATTCCGGCAAGTAGCGGGCGATGATCCCGGGCAGCTTCTCGAGCTGAGTCCCCTTGAGCGCTGACAACGGGATGATCTCTTGGAAACTGGCAAGGCGCGACAGCTCATCGATGAACGGTAGCAACCGTTCCTTCGGCGAGACCTTGTCCACCTTGTTGATGATCAGGATGGTAGGCCGATTCTGTTTCTTCAGCTCGTCGAGCACGCGCTGATCCTCGTCGGTCCACTTCAGTGCCTCGACGACGAACAGGTTCACATCGGCATCCTGCAGCGACGCGAGCGCCGCACGGTTCATGTGGCGATTCATGGCCCGTCGCGCCTTGCCGTGCAGTCCCGGGGTGTCGACAAAGATGATCTGCATAGACGGCCGCGTGAGGATCCCGAGGATGCGGTGGCGCGTTGTCTGCGGCTTCGGCGAGACGATGCTGATTTTCTGCCCGAGCAAGGCGTTGAGCAGCGTGGACTTCCCGACGTTCGGGCGTCCGACGATCGCGGCAAAGCCGCAGCGATGCGCTTCGTTCGACTCGGTTGTCACGGCGTGTCAGACCCCGACGAGGGCTGCTGAAGCTTCTCGAGCATGAGCTGCGCGGCCGCTTGCTCAGCGCGCCTGCGGCTCGGGCCGCTTGCATAGGTCTTGAGCCCGAGCGCATCCACCGTGCAGCTCACCTGGAACACCTGATTGTGCGCTTCGCCGGAAACCGAGTCGACCGCGTAGCCCGGCAGCGGCAGGCCGCGGGCCTGCAGCGTCTCCTGTAAACGGGTCTTCGGATCCTTCAGCTCGGCTGCGCTCGGCAACCGGTCGAGCCGCGGAACGAACAAGCGCTCTATGACCGTTGCGGCTGCATCAAAGCCACCGTCCAGGTAGATTGCCCCGAACAAGGCTTCGAGACTGTCCGCCAGAATGGACTTGCGGCGAAAGCCTCCGGATTTGAGCTCGCCGGAACCCAGGCGCAGCTGGTCGCCGAGCCCGATCTCGGCCGCGATCAGTGCCAAGGCGTCGCCGTTGACGAGGCTCGAGCGAAAACGCGACAACTCGCCTTCGTCGGCATTCGCGAACTCGCGGAACAGCAAAGTCGCGACGACACAGTTCAACACCGCGTCGCCGAGAAACTCCAGGCGTTCGTTGTGCGGTCCGCCAGCACTGCGGTGGGTGAGCGCTGCGTCGAGCAGCGCCGAATCTCGGCACTCGTACCCGAGCGCATCGCGGAGCCACTCGACGGCTGTCTTCACGCCACCTTCCCGTCCAAGTCGAACAGTACAACCTGTCACTGCGCTACGACGACCGACTTGTCGAACGCCGCAACGAGCGAAATGTTCGCAATGAACGGCGCTTTCGCCTCATACGCCGCCCGCATCGTGTAACCACCGCCGGTGCGCTTGATCTCGATGTCCTTCGGCTGGATGCTCTTGATGTCTTCAATCGTCCAGCGCCGATCGAGCGCGCTGCGCAGCTGCCCCGGGCTCGTCGCATTGCCCTTGTTCTCTTTGGCCGTCTGCTCCATCGCCCGAACCACTGCCATGTATTCGAAGTAAAGCGGCGTCAGGCGGATCGCTGCGTACAAACCCAGTCCCAAGATCCCGACGATCACCACCATGCCGATGAAGGTTGCGCCACGTTGCCGAGCACGCATGCGGAGCTCCTGTGTTTTTTTCATCTTCGATGCACCCCGAACCGGCTAGGCGACCGTCCCGCGAAGGCTCGCCGCCGGTCCCATTGCGGTATTCGCGGCGCGAAAGTCTAGCGCCTCTAGCGGATTGGAGCGCCGATCCGATCCCAGATTGGCGCAGCCGGCGGGTCCCAGTTAAGCCAGATCCGCACCGCCTTGCCGACAATGTTGCGTGCGGGCACGAAGCCCACCTCGGGATAACGACTGTCCCGGCTGTTGTCGCGATTATCCCCCATGAAGAAGTACTGACCGGCCGGCACGACCGCTTCGAAGTCTTCCGCCCTCCTGCCGGGAATGTACAGCACGGCATGCTCCACACCGTCCAGAAACTCCGTCCCAATCTCCGCATTGGCATGCAGGCCGGTGTTGCGCGGTCCTTGATAGCGGCCGTTCATCTGCAGGGGTATCAACTCGCCGTTCACGTACAACCGACGCCCCTTGACCTGGATGTGGTCGCCGGGCAGCCCGATCAGACGCTTGATGTAATTCGTAGACGGATCCGTCGGCAAGCGAAAGACGATGACATCCCCCCGCTTGGGCTCGCCTATCGACAGGATCTTCGTATGGACGACCGGCAACCGCAGCCCATAGGCAAACTTGTTGACGAAGATGAAGTCGCCGTCCAGGAGCGTCGGCATCATCGAGTCGGAGGGGATGCGATACGGCTCGAACAGGAACGAGCGGATGACCAGCACGATCAGGATCACGGGGAAAAACGACTTCGCGTACTCCGCGCTCAACGGCTGTGCGAAGGCGGTGTCGGTCTCGGGCTTGCCCAACGAATCGGCGAGCGCACGACGCTTGGGCTTCAACCACACCGCGTCGACGAGCCAGATCAATCCCGTGGCAGCCGTCGCTAGTACGAGGATCAGGCTGAAATCGAGCGCGTTGCGTTGCGCCAGCACGCGCACCGTCAGCACAGCGAGCACGAGCAGCACCCAGCGAAGAATGCGGATGCTCTTCGGCGCCACATACGGGCCCACGGCCTGCGCCTTCCTGCCGGTCGAGAGGACCAAGTCGTCGATGAGCAGGTACAGCCCCAGACCGAGCGTGATCGCGAGAATCCAGAATGATGTTGCGTCCAAGATGCTCTGCTCGTCTTATTGATTCGTGCGTCTGTTGATCCTTGCAGGCTGCTCGTAACGAGCCGCCTCACGATCCCTTTTCTTTTCCGACCTGGAGCACAGCGAGAAACGCCTCCTGTGGAATCTCTACAGTCCCCAGCTGCTTCATGCGCTTTTTGCCTTCTTTTTGCTTTTCTAGCAACTTGCGCTTACGCGTGACGTCGCCGCCGTAGCACTTCGCCGTGACGTTCTTGCGCAACGCCTTGACCGTGGCCCGCGCGATGACATGGTTGCCGATCGCCGCCTGCACGGCGACTTCGAACATCTGCCGCGGGATGAGCTCCTGCAGCTTGTCCACCAGCTCGCGGCCACGTTGATAGGCATTGTCTTTGTGCACAATGACCGATAGCGCGTCGACACGTTCGCCGTTGATCAGAATATCGAGCTTGACAAGGGGCGCCGACTCGAAGCACTTGAACTCGTAGTCGAAAGAGGCAAAGCCGCGACTCACCGACTTCAAGCGGTCGAAGAAGTCGAGCACAACCTCCGCGAGCGGCATCTCATACTGCAGCGAGACCTGTGAGCCGAGATACTGCATCTTGGTCTGCCGCCCCCGTTTCTCGGTGCAGAGCTTGATCACGCCGCCGACGTGTTGCGGGGGCACCAGGATGTTGGCCGTGATGATTGGCTCGCGCAGGTCCTCGATCTCGTTCTGCGGCGGCAGTTTCGCGGGATTGTCGACGTACAGGGTCGAGCCGTCGGTCTTCACGACCTCGTACACGACGGTAGGCGCGCTCGTGATGAGCTCGAGGTCGTATTCGCGCTCCAGCCGCTCCTGCACGATATCCATATGCAACAAGCCCAGGAATCCGCACCGAAAGCCGTACCCAAGCGCGGCCGAGACCTCCGGCTCGTAATGCAGCGCCGAATCGTTGAGCTTGAGCTTGGCAAGTGCATCGCGAAATGCCTCGTAATCGTCCGAGCGCACGGGGAACAGCCCAGCGAACACGCGCGGTTGCACCTGCTTGAAGCCCGCCAGCGGTGCACTGCACGGTTTGTTGTCCAGGGTGATGGTATCGCCGACTGGCGCACCGTCGATGTCCTTGATGCCGGCGATGACGAATCCCACCTCACCCGTCGTGAGCGCCTCGGTCTCGACCGACTTGGGAGTGAACTTACCGAGCTTGTCGACCGTGTAGGTCCGACCCGTCGACCACACACGGATCTTCGCTCCCTTGTGCAAGGCGCCGTTCATCACTCGTACCAGGGAGACGACGCCGACGTAGTTGTCAAACCATGAATCGATGATCAGGGCCTGCAAGGGTGCATCGGGATCCCCTTTCGGCGGCGGAATGCGCCTGATCAGCTCCTCGAGAAGCTCGGGCACGTTCTCGCCGGTCTTCGCGCTCACGCGGAGCGCATCCTTTGCCTCGATACCGATGATCTCTTCGATCTCGTGGATGACCCGCTCCGGATCGGCCGACGGCAAATCGATCTTGTTCAAGACGGGGACGACCTCGAGCCCCTGCTCGATGGCGGTATAGCAGTTGGCAACACTCTGCGCCTCGACGCCTTGTGCTGCATCGACCACCAGGAGCGCACCTTCGCAAGCTGCGAGAGAGCGGGACACTTCGTAGGAAAAGTCCACGTGTCCGGGTGTATCGATGAGATTGAGCTCGTAGACCTGTCCGTCGCGTGCTCGATAGTTGAGCGACACACTCTGTGCCTTGATCGTGATGCCGCGCTCGCGTTCGAGGGCCATCGAATCGAGCACCTGGTCTTCCATCTCGCGCTGCTGCAAGCCGCCGCACAGCTGGATGAATCGATCCGCCAGCGTGGACTTGCCGTGATCGACATGGGCGATGATCGAGAAGTTACGAATCAGGTTCATCAGTTCTCACCGGCTCGAGCTCATTTGCGCGACCCGAGCCGCAGGATCGCTTTGCTAAAGGCGACCTGCCCCCATCTATGACGAGCGGAAGGAGGCAAGCGATCGAGGGGCTCCCGGGCAGCGACAGGGCGCCCGAAGCCCTCTGCACTGAAACGTCGGACGGGAGGCACCCGGCGGCTGAAATCGGCGGCGGATTATAGCGGACGGCACCACTCACCGTGCGAGCATGCGCGGCGGCTATGGTGACGACGTCATGTATCGCCTCACCCGCTCGCGGTCAACGCGGTAGTGACAGACGAAATCGCCGTCGGCCAAGAGCACCGGAATGCGCGTTCCGTACTTGCGACACGTGTCAGCGTCGGCGTCAACGTCGACCAGGCGCACGCGGGCAGCCTCCTCCGGCCCCAGCAACGCCGCCAACTCCGCCACGAACTCTTCACAGAGCGTGCAGTCCGGGCGAGTGAGAACAACCCAATCGGTCATCAGATGCCTGGGAAGGATCGCAGGAGAAAGTCGAGCATCGACGCACAACGCTCGAAGACGCGACCAGGCATCACGGCTGCGGCCGCAATGCCGAGGGTGCCGCGGCATCCGACTCCTTGGTCACGCCTGTGGCAATGGCTTGCACGGTGGCAGCCGGCACCTCCCCTACAGCCGTCACTTGATGGCCGTCGAGATCGCGCGAATAAGCAAACGCTGCACCGACCTTCGCCAGACCGCGGATGGGCTTAGTGTTCGGATTGCGCGGCTCGATGAAGACCGACACTGAGGCGAGACCGTCCGAATACACGAGGTGCTGCACCGGCGCACTCGATCCGGCGATCGCCTGAACGCGCCAAGTCGTCAGCCGGAAACCTGCGGGCGGTCGAATAACCCAGTCCAGCTGGGCATTGCGTGCATGAGGCTGCTGTGCATCCTGATACAGCCACTTGAAGCCTTCGGTGGACACCGCCGGCTTGAGCAGATCGGCAGGAATTCTGTCGCGAAAATGCAGCTCTGCGAAGAGCACCTGCTCGATGACGTTGCCGTTGCGGTCGCAGATCTGGGATTTGAGCGGCATGGCGGTTTCTTCGTCCAGCCATAGCCGATAGCCGTAGCGGAACTGGTCGCGCGGTTTGACGTGGATGAGCTGTGTGCGTCGCCCCAGAGTCTTCGTCGCACCGCCGCGCTCGATGCTGTAATTCTGTTCCAGTCGCTCGCTGTACATCGGCACCGTGCTCAGCAAAGTGCTTTCTTCGGCGCGCTTCTCGACGATGACCGTGCGCTGATCCGGCAGATAGCAGATCACCTCTGATTCGTTGCGAATGTATTCCCTGCCGCTGCCGTCGAGCGATACAAGCCGCTCGGTTGCCTTACCGCGCTCCACGCGATGAATGAGCCGCCAGCCGTCGGAACGGGAATCGCGTACGCGAAAAAAACGCGCTTCGTAATTGCGCGTTGTCAGGGCTTCCGACATGCGTTCCAGCCATTGCCGCGCTTCGCGGTCCGCGGCGTGCACGACCGCCGCCAGCGACAACAGCAACACACCGACGGAAACTTTGGCAACGATCATCGACGCGGTGATTCCTGCGCAGCGGAAACAGGCGGAGCCTCGCCGAGGAACTCGGCTTCGCCTTCGGCAAGCACACCGCTCAGAACACTGCGACGGCCAAGAAGCGATGAGTACTCACTGTGTGCGACGACGTAGTTCGTCAGCCGGGTGGCTGGAATGAACACGCTCGAGTTGGAGGGGGTCATCGGCACGACATAACGATCCGAGACATCCTCGACGAGCGGCGTGGTTGTCGACTCTTGAGCCACCACAGCTGTCGACACCTCACCCTCCATGGGCTGCGGCCCGAGACCCAGCTCTTGAGCGAAGAACAAGGCCAGCCCAGCCACGCTCGCTGCAACGGCCACACCGGCAACGGGGCGCACCTTCTCCCAGGTCACGCCGCGCGCCCGTGGCATCGTCGGCCGCGGCTCGGCCGCGATCCGACTCATGACACGATCGGCGAGGTCCATCGAAACACGGACCGGAGGACGGCCGGTACGAAGCGCCTCGGAAATCAGGCCATAGCGCGTCATGGTGGCCCGAAGCTCCCCGTCGCGTTCGATCCGCCGCAGCAGCAGCGTCAATTCTCGGTCCGGCAATTCGCCGTCCAAGCACGCTGAAAGCTGTTCTTTGACCGAATCCGTCATGGGGTCCCTACCGTCCACCGACATTGTCTGCAATTACACTCGAACTTCAATCCTGTGACATTCCGCGACCACGTTGCACGACACTGGCATCGCGAGTGACGTTCGGCTCCCCCAGCATCAATCGCCCAACAGCGGCTTGAGCTTCTTATCAATGGCCTCGCGCGCCCTGAAAATCCGCGAGCGCACCGTTCCAACCGGGCAATCCATCGCTTGGGCGATCTCCTCATACGAGAGGCCCTCGAGCTCTCTCAAGATAATGGCCGTCCGCAAGTCATCGGGCAGCTGTTGGATTGCCTGCTCGACAGTGTCACGGATCTCATCCGTCAACAGCACACCTTCCGGTGTCTCGGCTTCCTTCAGCTTGGTCTGACGGTCGAATTGCTCCGGGTCCTGCAGGTCCAGATCGAAATCCACGGGCCGGCGCTGATGCGCGACAAGGGCGTTCTTGGCCGTGTTGATCGCGATGCGATACAGCCATGTGTAAAACGCGCTATCGCCGCGAAACGAAGGCAGTGCCCGGTAAGCCTTCAGGAACGCTTCCTGTGTCACATCCTCGGCTTCCGTCGGGTCGCTCACGAAGCGGCTCACCAGCTTCAGCACGCGGTGCTGGTACTTCAGCACGAGCACGTTGAAGGCCGATTGGTCCCCGGCCTGCACGCGTCGGACGAGCTCCTGGTCGTTGTCGTCCTGAGTCATCGACCAGCATCCCTGCACGGGAGTTGCACACGCCGCGTACCGCCGGTCGCTGCAACCATAGACTGATGCAGCCCGGGAAAGTTCGCGTCATTACGGTTCACTTTTCGCGTGTTGACCGTCGCAAGCGTGGCGAGGGTCGGAACCTCCGGTGCGGTTCCGAACGAACCCAAGCGCGCCATTCGCGAATGAGAAAGGGGGAGCAGCCGCGCCATCTTGGACTGAGTCTTAGACACGCGCCGCGGTCTCGCTACGCGGAACGTCGAGCCGCAGCCGCACGATGAGGCGACGCACCGGATCGTCCGCGGCGGTGGATCGACGAATGAGCAAGGTGTACACGCGACGAGGAACATCGATCGTCCGCAATCTAAGCCATACCGCGCGCCCGATAACCCTGGAATCGAGACACAGTTCACATTCGGCGGCCCGTCCACAGCGCCAGTCGACGATCCAACGTCCGTCACTCAGCCAGCTGACTCGCACGATGCCGTGAGGTCCGCCGAGCCAACCTGCCCGATAGAACGCGAAAGCGAGACAGGCGGTAAGGACCAATGACACCGCCGCGAGGTACGGGACCGGCCAAGGCAATCCCCAAGGAATCGCTGCAGACATCAGCAATCCCGCAGCGGCAAGCCGTCTTTCGAGCGGGCGATTGTAGGTCTCAACGGCGACTGGCGGTGAGCTTGGCGATGACATCAACCCATTCCGGATCGGCCGGCTGTTCGCGCCCCATTAGATACGCAAACAGCTGGGGATCGGGCAAGTCGAGCAACGCCTCGAACACCAGCTGTTCCGCTAGTGGCGCATAAGCATAGCGCTCTTGCAGATAGCGTTCGAGAATGACATCGAGCTCGCGCATACCGCGCCGACAACGCCACCTCAGCTGCGCCAGCGACGGACGGCCCTCAGACTCTTTTCCAGATGCGTGTTCTCTGTCGATCCCTTGCACTTTGGATTGCTGCTACTCGCACTGGATGAGCTCGTTCGTGCTCAATGCCGGCGCTCGGCCAGCTTCTTCTTGATTTCAGCGATGGCACGAGCCGGATTGAGATTCTTTGGACATGCCTCCGTGCAATTCATGATCGTGTGGCAGCGATACAGCCTGAACGGATCCTCGAGCGCATCCAAACGCTCGCCCGTCGCCTCATCGCGGCTGTCGATGATCCAACGATACGCCGCCAGTAGTGCTGCAGGCCCGAGATATCGATCGCCATTCCACCAGTAGCTCGGACACGCCGTCGAGCAGCAGGCGCACAGGATGCACGCGGCCGGTCGATCGATCTTCTCCTGCTCCTGCTTCGATTGCAGACGTTCGCGATCCGGCGGCGCGGGCGTGCGCGTCTGCAACCACGGTTTCACCGCTGCGTACTGCGCGTAGAAATTCGTCAGATCCGGCACGAGATCCTTGATCACCGGCATGTGCGGCAACGGATAGATCTTGATCGGACCCTTGATGTCCTCGCACGCCTTGGTACAGGCCAACGTATTCTTGCCGTCGATGTTCATCGCGCACGAGCCGCAGATTCCTTCGCGGCAGGAGCGTCGAAAGGTCAGCGTGGAGTCTATTTCGTTCTTGATCTTGATGAGCGCGTCCAGAACCATGGGCCCGCAAGTTGCCATGTCCACTTCATAGGTGTCGATGCGCGGGTTCTCGCCGGATTCTGGATCAAAGCGATAGATCTTGAAGACCCGTACGTTCTTCGCGTCGGCGGGTGCTTTGTATGTCTTGCCGGCGACGATCTTCGAATTCGGCGGTAGGCGGAATTGGGCCATGTCGTCTTCTACCTGATTCGTAAATCGAAGTTTGCGGTCGTCGGTGCGCAATGACCGACGACCGCATCGCTTATCGCTTAGTACGTTCGCGGCTTCGGCGGTATCGGCTCGACGTCGCTGGTCAGCGTCTTCAAGTGCACTGGCCGGTAATCGAAGCGCACCTTACCTTTCTCATCGAGCCACGCCAGCGTGTGCTTCAACCAGTTCACGTCGTCACGCTCCGGGTAATCCTCCCGGGCGTGCGCACCGCGGCTCTCGGTCCGGTTCACTGCGGAATGCAGCGTGACGACCGCTTGCCCGAGCAGGTTCTCGAGCTCGAGCGTCTCGATCAGATCCGTGTTCCAGATCAGCGAACGATCGCTGATTCCCACCTCAGCAAAGGATTCGACGACTGCGGAAAGCTTCTTGATACCCTCCTCCATCGACTCGCCCGTCCTGAACACGGCAGCATGTGCCTGCATCACCCGTTGCATGTTCAGACGGATCTCCGCCGTCCGGAGCTTGCCTTTGGCGTGGCGCAGGCGATCGAGGCGGCTGACTGCAAGCTCGCCGGCGTCCTTCGGCAGCGGCCGATGCTTGGTGTTTCGCTTGACGGTCGCGGCGCAATGGCGTGCCGCTTCGCGACCAAACACCACGAGGTCGAGCAGCGAATTCGACCCCAGTCGATTGGCACCGTGCACCGAGACACAGGCAGCCTCGCCGACCGCCATCAGACCCGGCACCACCGCCTCGGGGTTGCCATCGCGCACGGTCACGACTTCGCCGTGGTAGTTGGTCGGAATTCCGCCCATGTTGTAGTGGACGGTCGGAATGACCGGGATCGGCTCCTTCGTGACATCCACGCCTGCGAAGATCTTCGCCGTCTCCGCGATACCGGGCAGGCGCTCGTTGATCACGTCAGCGCCCAGGTGCTCAAGATGCAGATAAATGTGATCCTTGAGCGGCCCGACACCGCGGCCCTCACGAATCTCGATCGTCATTGCGCGACTGACGACATCGCGCGAGGCGAGATCCTTGGCGTTTGGCGCATAGCGCTCCATGAAGCGCTCGCCTTCCGAGTTGCGCAAGATGCCGCCTTCACCGCGCACGCCCTCCGTGATCAAGCAGCCTGCGCCGTAGATACCCGTCGGATGGAACTGCACGAACTCCATGTCCTGGAGAGGCAAGCCCGCACGCAGCACCATGGCGTTGCCGTCGCCCGTGCAGGTGTGAGCGGAGGTACACGAGAAGTAAGCACGGCCGTATCCACCCGTGGCGAGAATCGTCTTGTGGGCGCGGAAACGATGCAGCGTGCCGTCCGCCATGTTCAGAGCCACGACACCGCGGCATTCGCCGTCCTCCATGATAAGGTCGATGGCGAAGTACTCGATGAAGAACTGTGCGTCGTGACGCAACGCCTGCTGGTACAGCGTGTGCAGCATTGCGTGACCTGTTCGATCCGCGGCCGCGCAGGTACGTTGCGCTGTGCCCTTCCCGTAGTGCGTCGTCATGCCGCCGAAGGGACGCTGATATATACGGCCGTCTTCCGTGCGTGAGAACGGCATGCCGTAGTGCTCGAGCTCGATGACGGCGCTCGGTGCCTCCTTGCACATGAACTCGATCGCGTCCTGATCTCCGAGCCAATCGGACCCCTTCACGGTGTCATACATGTGCCAGCGCCAGTCGTCCTCGCCCATGTTGCCGAGCGCAGCACTGATGCCTCCTTGGGCAGCCACCGTGTGGCTACGGGTCGGAAACACCTTGGTGATACACGCAGTGGACAGCCCGTATTGCGCCAACCCGAAGGTCGCGCGCAGTCCGGCACCGCCTGCACCAACGACAACGACGTCGAAAGTATGATCGATGAATGAATAAGCACTCATGCCGCAGCCCCGAATACGGTGCGCAGCACCGCGATGACCGCGAGCGCACCGAGTGCGATATGTATGAACTGGCTCGCGATCAGCGATGCCACTTTGACCCCTTTACGCGCAAGATAGTCCTCGATGACGACCTGCACACCCAGCTGCGAGTGGTACAGCACCGTGATCACGAGCAGCACGAGAAAGGTCGCGTTCACCGGACGCGCCATCCACGCGTGCACGTTCTCGTAGCTCAGCTCACCGAGCGTCAGCAGTGAAAGCACGAACCAGGTCGCCAGCAGGATCAGAGCGACCGCGCTCACGCGCTGATGCCACCAATGCTGTACGCCTTCTTTCGCTGCTCCAAGGCCGAGCACACGGCCAAGCGGGCTTCGCAAGCTCATGCGATATCTCCCGTGTGACGGACCGCTACCACGATCCAGAACAGAATCGTCACGGCGACTGCGCTCAGGAACGCCACCCAGCCGCTCGTGCGTGCTTCGCGGCGTTCGAGCCCATAACCCATGTCCCAGACGAGGTGTCTGATACCGTTCGCCAGGTGGTAGAAGAAAGCGAACGAGAAACCAACGAGCAGCACGCGAACGAGCGGGTGCGCGAAGAACGTCATCGCTCGCTCGTAGCTTTGCGGGCCGTCGGCGATCGACAGCAGCCAATAGACAAACAGCACAAGTCCGACAGACATCGCGCACCCTGTGATCCGATGCAGGATCGACAGCGTCATCGTGTACTGCCAACGATAGATCTGCAGGTGCGGCGACAAAGGTCGCGCGGAGCGAGAATGACTCTGCATGGAACCCATCCGTTGCTATCTACTGAGCAGCGTTGCCGAGCGATACGACAGCCGCTTCAAAAATCGATGCACCTGCCCGCCTTCTCCCAATCGCCGTAGCGTGTGGGGTCCGGGCCGTCTCGGCCGCCGATCTCCCGAGGCATGGCGGGCTGAGGCTTTCTTGCCGCCGGTGACGAGGCGTGCGTCGGCGCATCGGGCGCGCTCGGGCGCGGCGCTTCGTCTATCATCGAGTCAGGTGCGGCTTTCGAATCGGTTTCGGTCATCCGCCATAGTCTGCCAGAAGCACTTTTTGGGAGAAACCGCTGTCGCCGCAGTAAGTTGCGAGGCTTGAATTCGGGTTTCGCGAACGCACGAATGAGTTTCGTATGATGACGTCAGCCACAACGTTAGAGCACCTCGGCGTGCTGCTCGTGTCCGGAGCAGACGCTCGCAGCTTCCTACAGGGCCAGCTCACGGCCGATGTGAATTTGCTCACGCCGGAGCGACTCCTGCTGGCCGCATGCAATTCACCCCAGGGACGCGTACAGTGCGTGCTATGGCTCTTCGAGCGGCCGGAGGGGATCGCGATGCTCGTCAGCAAAGCACTCCTCGAGAACGCCGCGGCTCGTCTGCGTCGCTACATCCTACGCGCCAAGGTTGCCGTCGAGCTCGAGCGGTTGCACGTCGGTGTGCTCGCGGCAGGCGACCACGAGCCGGTCGAGGCGAGTCATCGTCGCGAAGGCGATGCGAGCATTCTCAACTTCCCGTGGTGCCGGCACGCTTTGATCGTGGCACCGAGCGCACCAACAAAGGATGATCCCGACCGCGAGCTGTCTTGGCGCAGTGAATATCTGCGGGCAGGGCTGCCGCAGATCTATCCCGAGACGCGCGAGCAGTTCGTCGCCCAGATGCTCAACCTCGATCTGCTGGGCGGCATCAGCTTCACGAAAGGTTGCTACACCGGCCAAGAGATCATTGCGCGCGCTCATTACCGCGGCGTCATCAAGCGCCGCATGTTCCGCTTCGCAGCGTCCTGCATGCCGCCGGCTCCGGGCACGCGCATCGTGACCGGCGACCAGCACGCTGGCGACGTCGTCGACGCCGTCGCGACTGCCACGGGTTGTGAGCTATTGGCTGTCATCAGTCTCAGTCAGCGACGGGAGGCATTGTTCCTCGACACCCCCGACCGACCGGCGCTGACGATGCTCGATCTGCCCTACGAGGTAGGGGCGTAGGATGCAGGCATGTGGGCTGTAGGCTGTTGCGGTCCTGCAACCCGCAGCGCTACTTGCCTTCGGGTCGCATGTAAGGGAAGAGCAGCACGTCGCGGATCGACGGTGAGTTCGTGAAGAGCATCACCAGCCGGTCGATACCGACGCCGAGCCCCGCGGTCGGCGGCATGCCGTATTCGAGCGCCCGGATGTAGTCGGCGTCATACTGCATCGCTTCTTCATCACCTGCCGCTTTGCGCGCCAGCTGCTCCTTGAAGCGCGCTGCTTGATCCTCCGGATCGTTCAGCTCTGAGAAGCCGTTGGCGATTTCACGTCCACCGACGAAGAACTCGAAACGGTCCGTCAAGAACGGATCCGCGTCGTTGCGTCGCGCGAGTGGCGAGACCTCCGCCGGATAGGCATAGACAAACGTGGGAGCGGAGATCCGCCCCTCCGCAGTCTTCTCGAAGATCTCGAGCTGCAACTTACCCGCACCATCCGCCGCGCTGTAGCGAATGCCGAGCCGGTCGCAGTGGCTGCGTAAGTAGTCCACGTCGCGCAAACGCGCACGCTCGATGTCTGGATTGAAGTGCACGATCAGATCTTCCACCGTGACACGGCGGAAAGGCTGCGAGAAGTCGAACACCTCGCCCTGATACTCGACACGACGCGATCCATAGATCGTGTCGCAGATCCCATGACACATGCGCTCCACCAGACTCATGAGATCCGTGTAGTCGGCGAACGCCTGGTAGAGCTCGAGCATGGTGAATTCCGGGTTGTGACGTGTCGACACGCCTTCGTTCCTGAAGTTGCGATTGAGCTCGTAGACACGTTCGAAGCCGCCGACGACAAGGCGCTTGAGGTAAAGCTCCGGTGCGACACGCAAGTACAGATCCATGTCGAGAGCGTTGTGATGCGTGATGAATGGGCGCGCGACCGCCCCACCTGGAATGGCTTGCATCATCGGCGTCTCGACTTCGAGAAAATCGAGCGCATCGAGAAAATCGCGCAGGTACTTGATGATCCGCGTGCGCGTCAGGAACACACGGCGGCTCTCTGGGTTGACGATCAGATCTACGTAGCGCTGCCGATAGCGCGTCTCCTGATCGACCAGCCCGTGCCACTTGTCGGGCAGGGGACGCAGCGACTTGGTCAGCAATCGCAAGGTTTCCACTCGGACGGACAGCTCGCCTCTCTTCGTCTTGAAGAGCACGCCCTCTGCGCCGAGGATATCGCCAACGTCCCAGTGCTTGAACTCTTCGTAGACCTCCCCGAGCGTCTCGGACTGCAGGAAGAGTTGTATCTGACCGCTGCGGTCCATGAGCTTGGCGAAGCTGGCCTTGCCCATGACCCGTTTCACCATCATCCGCCCGCCCACCTTGACGCGGATCGTGTGCTGGTCAAACCACTCGGGGTCGCGATCGCCGTAGGCGGTCAGGAGCTGGTCTGCAAGCGCATCGCGCCGAAAATCGTTCGGATACGCCTGACCCGCCGCACGAAGCCGAGCCAACTTAGCGCGGCGCTCGGCGATGAGCTTGTTCTCGTCGATTGGGTTGTTGTTGTCGCTCATGTCAGTTCCATCGCGGACGTCACAGCCCCTGCTTCAGGCTCGCTTCCAAGAACATATCCAAGTCGCCGTCGAGCACCGCCGTCGTGTTGCCGACCTCCACATTCGTGCGCAAATCCTTGATACGGGACTGATCGAGTACGTACGAGCGGATCTGGTTGCCCCAGCTCACGTCTGCCTTCGAATCCTCGAGCACCTTCGCCGCGGCATTGCGCTTGTTCACCTCGAGCTCATACAGCTTCGCCTTGAGCTGCTTCATCGCCTTGTCGCGGTTCTTGTGCTGGCTACGCTCGTTCTGGCAGGCGACCACGATGCCGGTCGGCAGGTGGGTGATACGCACCGCCGATTCGGTCTTGTTGACGTGCTGACCGCCCGCGCCGCTCGCGCGATACACGTCGATGCGCAAGTCCGCAGGATTGATCTCGATGTGGATCTCGTCGTCGACTTCAGGTGAAACGAATACCGAGGCGAACGAAGTGTGACGACGCGCGTTCGAGTCGAATGGCGACTTGCGCACCAACCGATGAACGCCGGTCTCGGTGCGCAACCACCCGTACGCGTAATCGCCGATGATGTGGATCGTGGCACCCTTGATCCCGGCGACCTCGCCTTCGCTGATATCCACGATCTCGGTCTTGTATCCGTGCTGATCGGCCCAGCGCAGGTACATGCGCATCAGCATCTGGGCCCAGTCCTGCGCCTCGGTGCCCCCAGCGCCTGCTTGAATGTCGAGGAAGCAGGAACGGGCATCCATCTCACCGGGGAACATACGCTGGAACTCGAGCTTCTTGATCTCTTGCTCGATCTTGCGTATGTCGCGTTCGATTTCGCGCGCAGTCGATTCGTCGTTCTCCTCGAGCGCGAGTGTCAGCAGCTCGTCTGCGTCCTTCAGCCCGCTTGCTACTCGGTCCAGCGTCAGGACCACCTGCTCGAGCTTGGCCCGCTCCTTGCCGAGCTCCTGTGCCTTCTCAGGCGTGTTCCAAATCGCAGGGTCCTCTAATTCGCGATTGACCTCCGCCAACCGCTCGCTCTTGCGATCGTACTCAAAGAAACCTCCTCAGCGCCTCGCTGCGCTCGGAGAGGTCTTCCAGAGAACGACGGAGTGCGTTGATCTCCATTTCCATGAGTTGGTGCAATGAAAAAAGAACGAAAGGATGGAATTCTATCACGATGCGCTGTGCTGCGGCCCATTCGGGCAAGCCTTACGGCAGCGGCTGCTCGTGGCAGGATGCCTTCCGGCAGGATCTGCGCTTCACTGCGGCACAGATGTCCCTGACCGACATCAACTGACCACTCGCAGATACTCGACCAGCAGCTGCACCCTCTCTGTCCCGTTGAACCGGTTGACGTCGAGCCGGTACGCAAGTTCCACGCGATCGTTCGGTTGCACGAGCGGCGCGCTCGCATCATCGAAGTGGCGGAACGCCAACGCGTCGCAGCCCGGCACATCCTCGTGGCACACTTCGAGCTTGAGATGTCGGTCGCCGAGGACGCGCACGCCACGCACCTGGAAGATACCGTCGAAGACCGGCTCTGGAAACGCCTGTCCCCAGGGCCCCGCCTCGCGCAAGAGCCGCGCGACGTCCAACGTCAGCTCATCGCCGCGTAGCTCACCGTCCGAGTAGATGATCCCGACTGCATCGTCGCGCGACATCCAGCGCTGCACTTCTGCGTCGAAAGCGGCACGAAACTCTTCGAGACGCTCGAGCGGCACGCTCAATCCGGCTGCCATCGCGTGCCCGCCGAACTTCTCGATGACGCCCGGATATCGGGTCGCAATCGCCTCGAGCACATCGCGGATGTGCACGCCGTGCACCGAACGCGCCGAGCCCTTGAGCATGCGGGCGTCGGCGCGCGCTAACGCAATCACGGGCCGATGCACCTTCTCCTTGACGCGAGAAGCCACCAGGCCAACGACGCCCTGGTGCCAAGACTCGTCGTAAAGACACAAGCCGAGAGGCAGCGCCGGGTCTTCAGCGCGCATGTCCCCGATTGCAGCCATGGCCTCCTGCTGCATCTGCAGCTCCAGCTCTTTGCGATCCTGATTGAGCTGCGTAAGCCGGGCGGCAAGCATGCGCGCCGTGGCCAGATCGTCGGTGAGCAGACATTGAATGCCAATGGTCATGTCATCGAGACGTCCCGCCGCGTTCAGGCGCGGACCGACCTGAAATCCAAGGTCGTTCGCGACCACTTCGCTCAACGCCCGGTTCGACGCCTCGAGCAGCGCACGCACACCGGCGACACAGCGACCTGCACGTATGCGCCGCAAGCCCTCGTGAACGAGGATGCGGTTGTTCCGATCGAGCGGCACAAGATCCGCGACTGTGCCGAGCGCAACGAGGTCGAGGAGCTCGGCAACCGGGGCCTTTGCGGACGTCAAGCCACGTTCTTGCACAGTGCGCGTGAGCGCCGCCATCACGTAGAAGGCGACCCCTACCCCAGCCAGGGCCTTACTGGGGAATGCCTCCCCTGGCGCGTTGGGATTGACGATCACGTCGGCCTGCGGAGTGACAGGTCCGGGAAGATGGTGATCGGTAATGAGGGTCTGGATTCCGAGGCGGCGCGCCTCCTCGACCCCCGCAAGACTGGACATGCCGTTATCGACGGTCACGATCAGCGCCGGCTTGCGCTCGGCAGCAAGGCGCACGATCTCCGGCGTCAGACCGTATCCGTACTGAAATCGATTCGGCACGAGGAAGTCGACCGCTGGAAACCCGAGTCGGCGCAGCTGCCTTACGACGAGAGCGGTGCTCGTGGCCCCATCGGCATCGAAATCCCCCACGACGACGATTCGGCTGCCGCGTCGATAGTGATCACAGAGCAGCTCGACCGCTGGCTCCACGCCTCCGAGCTGACGCACAGGGATCAGCTGATCGAGGGACAGCTGCAGCTCCGCGCCTGACCGTATACCGCGCGCCGCGTAAATCCGTCGCAGGAGCGGATGCAAGTTCCCAGGCAACAGGGCAGCCGCTGCGCCGTCTGCGAGGCGACGTCGAATGATCCGCCGCATCATGCAGGCCAGCGGCTCTCCGGCAGCGAACGGCGCCAGAATCGCAGCAGATCGCGCCGCTGCAGCTCGAAGCGCCACGCATCGAAATAGACGATCAGACGATCGAAAGTGCCGCTTCTCAACATGTCCAGAAGCGGCGTAAGCCACTGTGTCTGAAAGCTCGCAGCATCGCTCGAGCTCACCACGGCCACGATGCTGCTCGCACTGGGTGCGGCTGCGGCTAATGCAGCCGCATCTGACAATGGGTCGTGAACAGTTTGTGAATGCAAGAGATAAAGCCCCTTCAGGTACGTAGCGCCGCCAAACGCGACAGGCAGAATCGCGGGCGCGGGCCGATGCGATAACGAGCTCACGCTCCACAGCCAAGTCGCATTTGCGCTGGGCAACCCGGCTCTGGCACGGCGTTCGTTGACAGGGTGTTCGTGCAAGAGCATCTGCATCTCTGTCATCAGGCGGCGTAATTCTGCCGCATCTTCGCCGACCGGCAACGCGGCTTCGAGAGGACCGCTGAATGCTTGCAGCGGCGGCATCGTGCGCGCCGCGAGCAGGCGCGGACAGCGCACCAGCCAACCGTCATCGTGACTGCACAGCTCGTATCCGTCCGCCCGCAAGTACTCAGCGAGCATTGCGCCGATCTCTGCGCGATCCTCGGCATCGAGCGCTGCCTGGCCGCGCAAGAGCATCCCGCGCATATCGCTGAGACCCGCCTCCAGATGAACGCACGTCAAGTGCGCCCAACATTCCGCGGGCGGCGAGATTGCATTCGAGAGGGCCGCTTGTGACACCGCTGCGCTCGGGAACAGCTCGCTCGAGTCTCGGAGCGACAGCGTCTCGAGCAAGGCGAACTGCCACGACGATAGTGCAGCGACGCTCGGCTGCAGCGGGCCTCGATGACGCGCCACGCGCCCGAGCCCGGCCATTCGCTCGAGCAGCGCGAGGCGCTCGGACCGATGCGGATTGCGGGACAGATCACCGGCGGTCTCATCGAGAACCAACAATGTGAGGGCAGCAGCGTCGGAATGACCTGACAGCATGCGCGAATCTTATCAGTGCGGCGGGACCCTCGACCTGCCGCAGAGGAACGCTCGTAGCTCGAGCACTGGCATCTTCGAACGAACGCGCTATCGTTACGGTATGAAGCTCACCGACGAACTGACGCCCGGGGCGAACACGGTCCGCAGCTACGGGCCCGGCGAAATCCGTGTCGGGGACATCGTGCTCACACGCAGCTGCCTCATCACCGCAACGGAGCTCGTGACCGATTGGCGCCCGACGAGCGTTGATGACCTCGAGATCTCGGATCTCGATCCAATTCTGGCACTCGAACCTGAGATCGTCGTGCTCGGAGTCGGCGAACGCCAGCGCTTTCCGCGCATGGAATGGACCGCTGCGCTCCTCCAACGCGGTGTCGGTTGTGAAGTCATGATCACCGGCGCCGCATGCCGCACCTACAACGTGCTCGTCAGCGAGGATCGGCGCGTCGTCGCAGCGTTCCTGCTGGGGTGTCGACCCTAGACAGTGTCGTTCCGGACAGGAGCACATCGCCCGAGCTTGCAGCAGCGCGCGTAG